>Ga0209489_102974_pt1 | contig 33696 bp, 18 predicted proteins | sample SiratrowhiteBW_FD_187527 | JGI IMG/M metagenome (GOLD analysis project Ga0209489, IMG submission 187527) | Root nodule microbial communities of legume samples collected from California, USA - Siratro white BW (SPAdes) (version 2) | ecosystem: Host-associated > Plants > Roots > Nodule | place...
ATATCATGAGGATTTCATTAAATAGAATGCACTCAAAGTATAAAGACTTTTTATATCGTCATTCAATGATTGATTGTCATGCACTCCTGACATTTTCTTCTCTTCCAAGGTTTCTTTTGAATATTCAAAGCATGCAAGACTTGTTGATTATCCTGAGAGCAAAGGTGTTCGGCACGGCAAACCTGTTTTTTCGGATAATTTTTTTAACTTTTTACAGAAATTGGAAGTCGACGCAGCATGTAAAAGAGATATTTTGATTCCCTCTGATGTCCTTCCTTACTTGAAGAACTTAAAAGAATTGAACGTGCATAGTTCCGATGCAGTAAAGGTAATATTTGACATTGATGAGAGTGAGCTCAAGACGAAGGGAATAATCTGTCGATTGAAAAAGCTTACTTTAAACAGCTTGTCAAATTTGAAATGTGTATGGAAGGAAAACCTCGGAGGAATTGTCAACTTTCCCAATTTGCAAGAAGTGGTTGTCCATGGTTGTGGAAACTTGGTAACATTGTTCTCTTCATCCCTAGCCAGAAATCTTGAGAAGCTTAAGAGACTTGATCTAAACAATTGTAAGAAACTAGTAGAAATAGTTGGAAAGAAAGATGGAATGGAAAATGGAACGACACTAATATTTGTATTCCCTTGTTTGTCCGTGCTAATTCTGTGGGGAATGCCAGTCTTGAGTTGCCTATATCCTGGAAAACATCATCTGGAATGCCCCTTGTTAGATACATTATATGTGGGCTATTGTCCGAAGTTGAAGCTATTCACATCAAACTTTGATGATGGTCAGAAAGAAGGAGTTATAGAGGCTCCAATTAGCCCGCTACAACAACCTTTGTTCTCTGTTGAAATATTGGTAAAGAAGCACTTAACATTTTGACATTTTTGTGCTTTCTTTACATTTCATTATATATTTTTCTTCTATAGCTTCTGTCTAATATCAACTATGCATTTTTGTTTTGAATTTGTTAGGCTTATCCCAAACTGAAGAATCTGGTACTCAATGAGGAAAACATAATGTTGTTGAGCGATGCAAGTTTGCCACAAGACCTTCTTTACAATTTATATCGTCTTGAAGTGTGTTTTGAGGATGTTGACAATGGGAAAGGTACTTTGCCATTCGATTTCTTTCACAAGGTACCCAGTGTAGAATTTCTTACTATAAGGAACTGCTTTAGTCTGAAGGAGATATTTCCCTCTCAGAAGCTTCAAGTTCATGAGACAATACTTGCCAGATTGAAAACATTGTCCTTGTTGGAACTAAATGAGTTAGAGTGGGTAGGTTTAGAGCACCCATGGGTACAACCATACTCTGAAAAGCTTGAAACGTTAAAGCTCGAGAGCTGCCCTCGGATAGAAAAAATAGTTTCGTGTGCAGTGTCTTTCATCAATCTTAAACAGTTATGGGTGATGTTCTGTGACACTATGGAGTACTTATTCACATTCGGAACACTCAAAAGTTTGGTGAAACTTGAGACCCTAACTGTAACAAACTGTGAATCAATGAAAGAAATTGCAAAAAATGAAGATGAAGATGGTTGTGATGAGATGGTATTTGGACGACTCAGATGCATTGATCTAAATGGGTTACCAAGCCTAGTGAGCTTTTATTCAGGGAATGCTACTTTGCAATGCTCATGTTTGGATGTTGTGTGGGTAATTAAATGCCCTAGTATGGAAACTTTCTCTTTGGGAGTGATAAATACACCAAAGTTGATGGGGATTCAAACATCACCGGGGGATTTAGATTTAATATTGGAGGACGATCTCAACACAACGATTGATAGGTTGTTTCACCAACAGGTAACACTTCATTCCCCAAATTCAATTGTTATGTTTTAGTGTCTAACTAATTTTACTGATGCCACCTTGTCGATGCCAAAACCTCACATTTTTTGCAACAATAACTAATTTATTATTTTATACAAAGTTTTCTACAATGATGTCATATCTTATTAGAAATATTTTATAGTATTATTTTTTCAACAATATATTAAAAATATTAAATGAAAGCAAAATATATTTTTCTTTCTTGAAGATGAATATTACATTAGTTATTTTCTTTTGTGTCATAAAATATTATTTTCTTATTAATTCTAAAATTGTGTAATCAGTTTGTATTTTATTGTAAAGAAAACATCACTTATTATATAGATATCCAAACTAATCTTAGACCAACAGTTAATAAATTCAACTAAATAAATTTTTAGACAAACATTAATAAAAATGATAAAACAACAAATTATTTTCTATAATACCAAAATGACCCACTCCACTCCTATTTCCCTTTTCCTTCCTTCTACTCACTAACCACAAAAAGAGTAACATGAATCTTCTTATAACCATAATGACAACCACCTCCTTCTTTGTATTTTCTCCATAATATATGCTTTTGTTTTATTTCTTACTTTCTATTCTCACTGAAATGTTATCTTCCTAGTAAGATATACGTGACAATCTACACATACTTGATCCACTTCCAACATCAACACATCAACATGTAAAAACATTTACATAAAGGAGGACTAGAAATGCGAAAAAGAATGAGAAAATAGAAAAAGTAGGACAGGAAGGGAAACAGATTAAAGATAAAAAAAAAAGTTTTCAAAATTTATAAAAACAAATAAAGAAAGAAATAATGTTATTTATCCCATTTAGTTAAAATTAGAGGCGGTTTTTCACTTAGTCTAACTTTAAATTATATAATTTTAAAATATGTTAGTGTTAGATTAATTTTCTTTTACATGAAATTATTAGAACTTAATTTCGAGGGATTAGGTTTCAAATAAAATTCAATTAGACTTTAGACATTCAAGTTTTCAATATATACGGTCTCATCTTCAGAGTCGCTTACTCATTTTTTATTGCTCTTATTTTAGAAAAAAAAACATGTCAGAGTTATCATGAAGAGAATTTTATAATTTTTAACTTAATCGCTTTCTTGTACATTTGTATATGTTTTAGGAATTTTTTTTTATAATAAAATTAAAACACTTTTAAAATATTTCTATTTATATCATTCTTTATTTCTCAACAATAAAAAATATATACAAATTTGGGTAAAAGAACGTTACCTCAACCTATTTATACAAAAACATCCATACAAAATAAGCAATCACAATGCCGGTGCTGTAAGGTGAAACTATAGCAAAAAAAGTCAAGTTGCCCCGAACACAAAACAAAATCCACAGAACCCATTCATCCATGTAACACAGGTAACCCCAACACCAGCTAACTCATTGCCAACATTTACAATACATACTCAAAACATGAACACCAAAAAGAACTACAACAGTAAAGAAATATCCGCATTGAGGCATCGTAACCCAGTAAATTACGAGGAAGCTAGTTGTTGCTCCTCCAATATGAAACTTGTACCGGATCAACTTCTCGCCTTCACAAGTCCCTGCATAAATAGTAAACAGTCTTGCAATTTATATCAAACATAGTATAGCACAGTTGTTGCTTCTTTTCAAGATAACATAGCTGGCATGAATTAGCTATACTCCCTTACACTCCGCTGACATCAATAATGTTTTGCAAAAGACATTATGATATATTGTATAGGATCAATACACCGATCAGAATAATTAAGTGAGACCTCTCTAAATTTAGTTTTTATAACAATCCAAGATTTGACTTGTACTAAAGCAAAGATCTCTAAAACAACACAGCTCTTATTTTTTAAAATAATATCATTTCTGTATTTCCAAATAGACCAAATCATTATAAACCACACTGTACTCTCATTCATGATCCTTTCCCATAAACCCTTATTGTTGAAAATCCCATGAAGTGTTCCATAACCCTAAAATGATGTATAGATTGTACCTCGAACCACTTATCACACATTGTTCATAATTGGCTAGATATTTTACATGTAAATAACAGACGGAGCACGCTTTCTGCAGAATTATTCTATATCACACAACATGGATTTTCAATAGATACACCAAACATAACTAGCCTATCCTTAGTGGGCAACCTGTCATAGAGAACCCTTCACCCACATAACATAGATGTTGGAGTGCTCTTAATTTTCCACAACTTATGGAAAGCCTCTCTCCCCACCCTGTGATCCTTACTACTGAGCTTATTATGAGCATATTTCACCGTATAATGACAATTATATCTCCTTTTCCACACACACTCATCATCTAATTCTTTATTTAGTTTACACGGAGTAAAATATATAATAGCTCCTCTACCAATAATTTCTCCCACTCAGAACCATTCCTTTTTCTAACTAAATTTCCACTCTCACTCATGATTGTTCCATTCCTCTAATTCGCCCAACTTAAGCATTTTTTTTGTTAGTTTGAATACAGTCTTGGGTATGCTTTCCCTAAGGATTTATCCCCACCCAATAGTCCTCCCAAAATAGAATTTTGTTACCTTTTCCTACCTTCTAGGTGTAATTCTGATTAAACCAATCCCTACAATCCCTTTTTCCTTTACACATATTCCGTAAATCCTTCCACCATCTAGACTCTGTGTTGTTATTACCTTCCTTATCTAAAGATCTCCAAGAACCATTCTTTGAAACTATGATATCTTTCCACAGTCCTTTTTCATCCACTCCCAACGTCCACTTCCATTTACCTAACAATGCTGCACTAAAGCACTGGATGTCCTTAATCCCAAGACCAGCATTGTCCCTGTTTTTACAAACAGTCGCCCAACTACCCCACACAATCTTCTTCCTATCATATCTCCGCCCCATAAAAATTGACATTGGATTTTATTAAATTCAGTACAAACTGCCCTAGGAATTTTAAACAACGAAACTAGATACAACGACATTGAGGATAAAACTGTCTTAATCAAAGAAACTTTTCCTGTAATTGATATCATCTTCCCCTTCCACCTAGATAATTTCTTCCTTACTAAATCTAATATTCATTGTAAAACAAGTTTTGGCCGAATTCAAGAGGGGATGAATTGAACTCTTGAAAAATTTTGGCAAAAGTATCTTTATAAGATGAGGAATGAAGATTCCTTAATAAAACTATTAAAAGATGATATTAATAATTGTACAGCAAATAATTCAATTAAAGAAAATATCTTAGATAAGTGTTTTGAATGAGATTTATTAAAAATAATCCATTATTAAACAAAACAAATCAGAATTGATGTTTATAAACTAAAGTAATAAAGATTTCAAAAAAATCTTTTTTGTCTGGAAAATCAAATTGATGAACATAACTTCGATGAACTGAAATACATCAGTTTCAGAATCAGATTGAGTAAAACAACTTTTAGAGGAGTTGACAAATTAAAAAAAAATCACCAGATTAATCAGTAGCAAATACAGTATACTGAGAAGTTAATTTCGCAAACAAGAATGATAGCAAAAAGTGTTCAAGAAGAAAGTAAGAAAGAACAAAAACACAAGATTTTATCCTTGTTCACCCTTTCTCAAATGCTACGTCAAGTCCTTTGCCAATTAGCAAAGATTTCCACTAATCAAGATCACAAAGATCAGTTTACAGTAATACAAACACTTGCAATCAACAAGAACACTAACCAACCTACTCAGCCCTTCAGCAAGTTAAAAACACAATACAGACACTACTGTATCTTGCAGAAAACAACCTACTGAACCCTTCAGCAAGTTGAACACAATACAGAACCCACTGCATTACAACACACTATGTAATTCACAACAACTCAGATTTCAATACAAAGAATTATCAAGATCAAATCATCACAGAAGTACTTCTATACTCAACATATTACAAAAGTATTAGAGAAATAGTATAGAAGACTTAGCTTTGATTCAGAATTAGTTTGCACTTAGCTTCACTTATGATAGAGCTCCAAGATTTGAATTCTTGATGATTTAAAATATGAAAATTAGTCTCAATCTTTGTTCTCACAGTAAGGGCGTTGTTTTTCACTTGGAAACTCACAAAACTTTTTCACTCAGAATGTCTTTCGTATATGTTTCAAAATGTGTGCAAACCTTATATAGACAACAATCTAAAAATTCAATCGATTATACAATCCGTAAGCCATTTCAAAAAAATTTAAGCTTTCGGATTGTGTAATCTGGAAGAGAGTTAAATTTTGTTGAAATGTCTTACAGATTGTATAATCCGTAAGTAATTACTTGAATTACAGATTGTGCAATTGCTAAAGCATTTCTACAAAATTTAACTCTCTTCCGAATTGCACAATCCAAAAGCTTAAATTTTATTGAAATGCCTTACAAAATGTATAATCCTAAGTCATTAGTAGTTACTTGATTTAAGAATTCGACAATCTGTAAGGCATTTTTACAAAATTGATCTCTCTTCCGAATTGGACAATCCGGAAGCTTAAAATTTGTTAAAATGCCTTATAGATTGTATAATTCGTAAGTCATTAATTGACTTACGGATTGTACAATCCGTAACACTTTTATGAAAAACTGAAAGCTTTCGAATTGCGTAATTCGAAAGTCATTATTCGCAATTTTTACTTTCTAAATTCAAGGTGCGCATTCTCTATTCGGAAGTAAATGTCCACAAATATAGTGTTTTCAGATTATAAAATCCGTAAGTCATTACAATTTCTTCTAACTTACGTATTATACAATCCATAAGTCACACAAAATTGTAATAACCTACGGATTCCACAGTCGAGAAACATTACATTCTTTCATATTTGCTTCCAGATTGTAGAATCCATAAAATACGGAAAAATTTGTGACAGTTACCTCAATGAAATGTACACCACTTCGTCTTCATCAGCTAAGAACAGCCTCCACTATCGCTGCTCCAACTCTATCAACGTTCTTCAACTGCTGCCTTGGACCGCGGCAGCTTCAAACTGCACACTTCAACCTCTTTCAAACCTTCTGCAACTCTGCCCCCATAAACCTACTTTCTTACCCAGATGGCATTTCCATCTTTTACACATGTCTAATATTGGAATAATGAAATTTACGGAAGTGCAAATAGATACTATGGAGGTACAAGAAGAAGCACTCATCATTTTTTGTCTAATTGGGCTTGCTCGAAGGTCCACATCAAAGACTGCTTCTTCCTGCACCTCCAAGCCTTCTTGAGGCACCTCCAAAAAATTAAGAAATTCCAGAGTTATTCTTTGTACAATGACAAATTTAGCCTTGAGGTTTTAGAAGGAATAGAACAGTGAATTGAAGGTGCTTGTGTATGGTTGTGCAGAAATTGGAAGGGTGAAGGTGACGGTGAGGTGCAATGGCTGATTGGTGGCATTTTGAGACGTCAGCATTCTTGGCAGCGACGGACGATTGCAAGTGCGGCGGCGTGGCGGAGCAATTGTGGCATAGCGTTGTGCGAGATAAGTTGGGGTGGGATCGGATTGAGTTACGAAACAGGGGTTCCATAACTCATTTAATTATTTACAAATGAGTTGGAATGTATTGTTTCACAATGTATTTTTTTAGGATGTCTAAATATTACGAAACTGCGTATTGTTCCGGATCCGTAGTATAGTTGCGGAATACTTTGTTCCGTAACTCATTTCGTAAGAAATATGAATTAAAAACGATTTTTTTATCGATAAAGAAAATATAATAAAGTGATTCATCCTGTGTACGCGTACTCCCACAAAATATACCAGGTGTTTTATACATTAGTATTCCTAAATACATGCCTACTAAAACTAGTAACGCCCATTTCTTTGTATTCATTACCTACAAAAGATGAACATAGGCCCTAATATATACTTGAAAAATCCAGATCAAGTAATTGTGTACTTAGAACAATTCTCATTCTCTTCAGCTCTGCACAGCCTCGGCAAATACCCAACCTTCTCTGCTACATAGGGTTTCCCTGCTATGTACAAGAGCTCTGCAATTTTTCACTTCTTTCATCTCTTGAATTGACGCATAGCTGGATTATTTAGCTTTTGTGCTGCTGCACCCGTAAGGGCCACCAAACAAATAGGGGGCCGCTGGATTTGTCATCCCAGCATATCATATTTATTTGAAAATGTAAAAGTGGATGTATCATTTAATTGGAAAGCAAAAATAGTAAGTGAATTTAAATGGGGAATAACTGCAGTGAATCATAAATAAAAACAATGATGATATTACTTTAAATGTCAGATAAGCTGTCTTCTAAATGTAAAAATGGTATATAAAAACCATATCAAAATTAAGCTCATAATTTAACTAGAAAATAAAAAAGAAAAACGAACTTTAATATAAGATAATTTTAGATTTCGAAACTAATGATGCAAATATATAGTTTTCAACAATCAAAGATAAATCCAAGTGATCTCAACTAAATACGAAGCATATGCTTGTCTATTAACCTGTCATTGTGTTTCTTGCCTTTTTAGGGTTTCTTCGACTATTCAAAACGTATGATTCTTGACGATTATCTTGAGATGACGAAAGTTCAGCACAGAAAACCTGTTATTTCGGACAACTTTTTTGGCAGTTTCGAGAAATTGGAATTTGATGAAGCATGCAATAGACGTATTCTAATTCCCTCTCATGTACTTCCTTACTTAAAGAACTTAAAAGAATTGAACGTGCACAGTTCCGATGCAGTGGAGGTAATATTTGACATTGATGAGAGTGAGGTCAAGATGAAGGGAATAGTCTTTCTTTTGGAAAAACTTACTTTGAACAACTTGTCAAATTTGAAATGTGTATGGAAGGAAAACCTCGGAGGAATTGTCAGCTTTCCCAATTTGCAAGAAGTGGTTGTCATTGATTGTGGAAGCTTGGTAACATTGTTTTCTTCATCCCTAGCCAGAAATCTTGAGAAGCTTAAGAGACTTAGGCTGAAAAATTGTAAGAAACTAGTAGAAATGGTTGGAAAGGAAGATGGAATGGAAAATGGAACGACGCTAATATTTGTATTCCCTTGTTTGTCCGTGCTAATTCTGTGGAAAATGCCACTCTTGAGTTGCCTATATCCTGGAAAACATCATCTGGAATGCCCCATGTTAGATACATTATTTGTGGGCTATTGTCCGAAGTTGAAGCTATTCACATCAAACTTTGATGATGGTCAAGAAGAAGGAGTTATAGAGGCTCCAATTAGCCCGCTGCAACAACCTTTGTTCTCTGTTGAAATATTGGTAAAGAAGCATTTAACATTTTGACATTTTTGTGCTTTCTTTACATTTCATTATATATTTTTCTTCTATAGCTTCTATCTTATCAACTATGCATTTTTGTTTTGAATTTGTTAGGCTACTCCCAAACTGAAGAGTCTGGTACTCAATGAGGAAAACATAATGTTGTTGAGCGATGCAAGTTTGCCACAAGACCTTCTTTACAATTTATATCGTCTTGAAGTGTGTTTTGAGGATGTTGACAATGGGAAAGGTACTTTGCCATTCGATTTCTTTCACAAGGTACCCAGTGTAGAATTTCTTACTATAAGGAACTGCTTTAGTCTGAAGGAGATATTTCCCTCTCAGAAGCTTCAAGTTCATGAGACAATACTTGCCAGATTGAAAACATTGTCCTTGTTGGAACTAAATGAGTTAGAGTGGGTAGGTTTAGAGCACCCATGGGTACAACCATACTCTGAAAAGCTTGAAACGTTAAAGCTCGAGAGCTGCCCTCGGATAGAAAAAATAGTTTCGTGTGCAGTGTCTTTCATCAATCTTAAAGAGTTACGTGTGGCGTTCTGTAAAAGTATAGAGTACTTATTCACATTCGGAACACTCAAAAGTTTGGTGAAACTTGAGACCCTAACTGTAACAAACTGTGAATCAATGAAAGAAATTGCAAAAAATGAAGATGAAGATGGCTGTGATGAGATGGTATTGGGACGGCTCAGATTGATTGAGCTGAATTGCTTACCCAGGCTAGTAAGGTTTTATTCAGGAAATGCAACTTTGCAATGCTCATATTTGAAAAAGGTGATGATAGCTAAATGCCCCAATATGAAAACTTTCTCTGAAGGAGTCATAAAAGTGCCAATCTTTTTCGAGATTAAAACATCGAAGGATTCTGATCTAACCTTCCATGGGGATCTCAACTCAACAATTCAGCAGTTGTTTCACGAACAGGTAAGAATTCATCATCCCAAATCAATTGTTATTTTTTTTATATTTTATTTAATTTTCTATTACAACGATGTCATATATTACTAAAAAATACTTTTAATAATATTTTCAATGTTATATTAAAATTTTAAATAAAAGTAAAATATACTCTTTCTACAGTAGGCTCATTTTGAATCATAGCACTCACTTTATTGATAGAGACACAGACACGACTTGGGAGAAACTTGTACTCTAACTTTTTTGAAGGTAGGATGTCGTCAGTAGGTCTTCTAGGAGCCATCCATAAACCCTCTTTAGCGTTTTGGCACGACGCTTGACGGATTTGCTTTAGTGGTCGCTTAAATTGCGTTGATAATTTTCCCTGGAGCGAATGAATTTGGTGCTTGAGCGAATTCCTTCCAGTGGGGATCAAAAATTTTCAGAGCTTTGAAGGATTTTGCTTGGGCGAATTAGCTTCAGATAGCACTCGAAAATTTTCAAATTATTACACTTAAGCATAAGGACCAATGGATTTCCTCAGGAGAGCACCAAATATTTTACTACAGTATCGCTTGGGCGCTTGAGTGTAAGGCTCAAGCAGATCTGGTCCAGTGAGCAACTAAATTGTCCGACAAATTTTGCTTGCAATTGTGAAGCTTGAGTGAAATTTGTCCAAAGAACACATAAAAAATATAACAACTATTTCACTTGGACACTGAGGCAGTGAACTGAGCAGATTTATACAGAGTATATAACTCAAGAAATTTTCATAATTTCTCTACATGAGTTGGCCCAGATTCAGATTCAAAAGCTCAATGCCATTGATCAAGGTGTTTGTAATTCTCCAATTCGCTGACTGGTGCTGAGCGAATTCAATCTTTATAATCTTCCCTCAATCTTTATAATCTTCCCTCAACGTTCTTTTCTTAAATATGAAAGAGAAGAAAATGGAAACTCATATGAAAAAGAGAATTACAATCTATATTGACCTTATTCTATGAGTTCAGAAAGAACTCATTTTATAGCTACACAGGAAGAAGGTAAACCACCCATCACTTACGGTAGATAATACTTCTCTCTCTACCATCATTTATTTAGCTTTTTCATAAAATTAGCTTTACTATTTTACAATCTTCCACTTAAATCGAACTAATTGGATGTCTGACTCGGGCCTATATGACATGACAAATCAATAAAAAGACTCTAACACTCTACCTTTGTCATATATTCCATACATCATACTAAATAGATATCATATTCATGGAATACGATTCACTTTCAAGATGCCTTGGTGGTGAAATGGTAGACACGCGAGACTCAAAATCTCATGCTAAAGAGCGTGGAGGTTCGAGTCCTCTTCAAGGCATAATATTGAGATCTCTTATTGAATTGGAATAAGTTCGACGGTGAATCAAGAAATCTTGGTGATCTTCTCTATCTCATTTGGAAAAAGCCATCTTTTTCTCAATAATGTCTTTGTCATTTGATCCAATAGCGCTTCGTTAGACAGGAATAGATTTGATAAATATTGATAACTCTCAGATAGAATATTATAAGGGAAAATCCTTTAGATGATGAACTATTGATTCTAAGCCATCTCTGGTAATGAATCAACAATTCAAAATGTTTTTCTTGATTATTCTTGATAAATCAGTGTTTATATATAGATGTAGGAAGATTTGTTTGGGAAGTAAGAAGTCCCCTTGACATCTCTTCATCTGTAAAGAATTGTTGATGTGAAAACACAGAGACAAAAGGTTGATCTTTGAATAGGAAAAAGAGTGGATCCGCGGGGTCCCAAATGAATTGGCTTATTCGAAAAAAGCCCTATTCTTTGGAAGATCTATCTCGTATCTGGTATGGTTCCACCTGCAAGAACTCTGAATCATTCTCTTGAAGCTCATCCTCTTAATCATAAATGATCCGTTTGTCCCGAAATGACCTGGCCCAATAGGGAAATCCCAATGAATTGGGCCTTTCAATACAATCAAATAGAAAGCCCCAAGGGCGCCATGTTCTAGGAGCCCGAACGGTGTGATTGAAAAAATCCTCCTCTATCTGATACAGGTCGAGGACTCCTCCCCCTTCTTCAAACTCCGATTCACATTTTTCGTAGAGAAATCACTGATCAACGATAGAATAAGATCCATTTTGAATCCTATTTAAGGGATTCCTTGGTTCGGACCGAAGAAGCAATGTCACTCGATTCTTATCAAACTGACTGCAATCTTTTTCTGTACGTGAGGATCCCACCAGAGCGCCTTCTACTTCTAATAGGCCATGAACTAGATCAGAATTATTCTCAACAAGTCCATAAGATTTGATCCCATTTTTTTCATCAGGTCCGGGTAGAGACCAAAGGTCTTGAGCGACCGATCCGGCAGAACAACTCAAAAGGTAAAGAAGTATAGTTAATATCTTCATACTCGTTCCAAGTTCGAAGTACCATTTGTACAAATAAGAATCCCCATCGTCACATGATTTCTTCTTCATATAGATAGAGATAGGATCTATGGAGCAATTACTTATAAGTACATTTTGTGAAACAACCCTTCCTATCTGATAGAAAAGGATCCCATGATCCTGTACCGATCTTACCTGAGATCGGAAATCCCAAGTTTGTCTATGAAGAACAGATCTAATTATATTAGTGTTTATGATGGATTTTTTTGTATAATACTAATCGATAGGGCCTCATTGTTAAGTGCTACAAGATCTCGTACATTTGAACCCATCGTTGTGGACTCAAATCCATTAGTATGGGACATTTTCTTTTCCAAGTGAAATCCCCTAGTATATGAAAGAGTGAAAGAGTGTTTTCGTTGCTGTGGAATAAGAAGCCTTCATCTCTTAATGCATGTATTGAATTTATTCGGAGCCATTAGAGCTGGATCTACTTTTTGGGAATATGAGTCGAAGCAATAACAAGAATATTTCTAGTGGAACATCTTTCACAATCCTTACAGAGATAGTTCACTAAAAGACCGAGGGAATAAGTAACTCGACTCATTCACATCCAGATCATGAATGTTAGGAATCCATATTACGCAAAGAGACATTGCTTTTGCTAATTCGAAGTGAAAGGTGATATAAAATCGATCTATTTCTGGCATCATATTCATAGTTAGCGTATTCATCATAGTTAGAAGCTCCAGCTCCATATCAAGGTCACGGTCGATATCGTCACTATCATCAATATCGTCACCATCATCAATATCTTTTTATATGTCTTTCTACTAAACATGATGTATTGAATTCATAAATCATTAGATACTTTTTATAGATGTCAACTAAGTATCATAAGTAAATTGCTCTAGGTTGTTCACTTATTTGATAACCAGACTTATTCTTTGATAAAATATCACTATGAGTAAGACTCGATAGAATTTGATCAATCCTTTTTTTCTGTTGTTAAGATAGAAAACTAAACCAAGAATTCTTTTTCTTTATCATTAATCGGATTAGTGTTCGAGACCCAGGATTCTAGTTGATCATCAATCCAATCACCATTCACGTTTTTTATTTTTCTTATGAAGGATAGATTTCTTATGAATGGTATGTGAACAACATATCAAAATTAAGCTCATAATTTAACTAGAAAATAAAAAAGAATCAAAGAACTTTCATGTAAGATAATTTTAGATTTCACACCTAATGATGTAAATATATAGTTTTCAACAATCAAAGATAAATCCAAGTGATCTCAATACGAAGCATATGCTTGTCTATTAACCTGTCATTGTGTTTCTTGGCATTTTAGGGTTTTTTCAACTATTCAAGGCGTATGATTCTTGACGATTATCTTGAGATGACGAAAGTTCAGCACAGAAAACCTGTTATTTCGGACAACTTTTTTGGCAGTTTCAAGAAATTGGAATTTGACAGAGCATGCAATAGAGCTATCGTAATTCCATCTCATGTGATTCCTTACTTGAAGAGCCTAGAAGAATTGAATGTGCATAGCTCTGATGTAGTGCAGGTAATATTTGACATTGATGAGAGTGAGGTCAAGACGAAGGGAATAGTACTTGGTTTGAAAAAGCTTGCTTTAAACAAATTGTCAAATTTAAAATGTGTATGGAAGGAAAATCCCGAAGGAATTGTCAGCTTTCCCAATTTGCAAGAAGTGGTTGTCAATGATTGTGGAAGCTTGGTAACACTGTTCTCTTCATCCCTTGCCAAAAATCTTGAGAAGCTTGAGACACTTGATATAGAGGGATGCGAGAAATTGATAGAAATAGTTGGAAAGGAAGATGCAATGGAACATGGAACAACATTAATTTTTAAATTACCTTGTTTGTCCTCTATACATCTTGAAAACATGCCACTGCTGAGTTGCTTTTACCCTAGAAAGCATCAACTGGAATGTCCGTTGTTAGAAGAGTTATATGTGACATGTTGTCCTAAGCTGAAGTTGTTCACATCTGACTTTGATGATAGTCAGAAAGGAGTTGTAGAGGCTCCAATTAGCCCGATACAACAACCTTTGTTCTCGGTTAAAAAGGTAACGAAGCATCATAACCTTTTTTTCATTTTCTTTTCTTTTCATCGTATATTTTCCTCTTGTAATATCCAACTAGCATTAACGCATTACCTTTTGAATTTATTTGACTTCAAATACTAGGTTTCTCCCAAACTCAAGCGATTAATACTCAATGAGGAAAACATTAAGCTTATGAGCGATGCACAATTGCCACAAGACCTTCTTTGTGAACTAAATATTCTTGTAGTATCCTTTGAGGATAACAATGAGAAAGATAGTTTGCCTTTTGATTTCTTTCACAAGGTACCCAAGTTAATGCATCTTGAAGTATGCAAAAGTTTTGGTCTGAAGGAGATATTTCCCTCTCAAAAGATTAAAGTTCATGACACAATACTAGCGACATTGAAAAAATTGTCCTTGTCGGAACTAAATGAGCTAGAGCAGGTAGGTTTAGAGCACCCATGGGTACAACCATACTCTGAAAAGCTTGAAATGTTAGAGCTCGAGAAGTGCCCTCGGGTAGAAAAATTAGTTTCGTGTGCAGTGTCTTTCATCAATCTTAAACAGTTACGTGTGAAGCTCTGTGAAAGGATGGAGTATTTATTCACATTTTCAACACTCAAAAGTTTGGTGAAACTTGAGACTCTAATCATAAAGAACTGTGAATCAATCAAAGAAATTGTTATAAAAGAAAATGAAGATGGCTGTGATGAAATGGTATTTGGACGACTGAGATCAATTAAGCTGAATTGTTTACCAAGGCTAGTAAGCTTTTATTCAGGGAATGCCACTTTGCAATGCTCATATTTGAAAAAGGTGATGGTAGCTAAATGCCCCAACATGAAAACTTTCTCTGAAGGAGTCATAAAAGTGCCAAATTTTTTGGGAATTAAAACATCGAAGGATTCTGATTTAACCTTCCACGGGGATCTCAACGCAACAATCCAACAGTTGTTTCACGAACAGGTAAGAATTCAATCATCCCTATTCAATTGTAATTTTTTTTTATATATGTCTAATTTTCTATTACAATGATGTCATATCTTACTACAAAAATTTTAGTAATGTTTTCAATTTATATTAAAATTTTTAAATGAAAGTAAAATATATTCTTTGTTACTCGAGGCATGAATATTGGCATCATTACATTCTCCTTTTTTTTTTTCTTCTCTAACCCTAGATAAATTGGAATATATTATGATATTTAGCAATAGGTTTTCTTTCATGCATTATTTATATTGGTACTTGGAAGACATTAGACGTCGAATACCCATAAGCTCATATACTTGGAATTCACACATATCACACTGTGAGACCTATTTGACCTATTTGACCAATCAACTCTTTGAATAGAAACTGAAGTTTGAATCCTTCATTTTTTTTTTCCAAAAAAAAAAACATGTCATGTTCTAAAAAACATGACTTGCAGCAGCTCCGCTACATATGCATTAGGGTTGTATTGGGTAACGTTGCTGATGTTATTTAAAATCACTTGTCATTGGTGTGGTTTGCAATTTAAAGCCCTGATTCTAATTGTTTCCCAACTGAAGAAATTTATGGGGATAGTACTGTACCTTTCTGAGTATGTATGATTGAATGAGAAAGAAAGTTGTTTACACTAAATATCTCAACTACAATTGTACATGTATTCACATTTTGAGGTTAAGCATCAGCATTTCTTATGCCTAATGTTTTCTTTATAAAATCTTTTAGCTTATGAAAAAGATATAGTCCACCTGAATCTTTCATATATAATTTTTCCTATCAACTCACTTTGTTTCATATGTTCAGGTAATCCATCAGTCATAATAACAGTAATGTGTATCTCAAGTTCTTCTTCCTGAAGGCGTCTGGTAAGTGCAATATATGTGTTCCTGCATGACATGCGCAATACTACAATTTTTACAATATAATTGTCATTATGTCATTGCATGTCTGAGTATTCGCTTACTTTATTTGAAACAAAATTAGTTAAACTTGAACATATAACTGTGCTTTTATTTCTTTTAGGTTAACTGGGATTTCTGCATTGCAATACGAGGTGGAGGGAAAAATGATGTAACTATTTGTGTACAAGTATTATGAACAAAAGTTTAAGTCTCTCTTTTTTCTTCTCAAGTGATTCAAATATGAATTAGGAGGACCTACACGGCCATCTCTTGTGTGTCATTAACTCAGATATATTCTGTATGTGTGTATATGAATCCCCGAAGTTAAATACTTTGAAGATTGAACTTCGTAATAATTTCATCTCTGCCACCCCTCCTCTTCAAAAAAATGTGTTTGAATTCGGACAAATAATTTTATGCTGATCATCCATTATTATAAGAGACATCATATCATTGTAAAGAAACTATTTAATATATAACTAAATGAAATGGTAAAACGTATCATTGTAAAGAAACTATTTAATATAAAACTAAATGAAATGGTAAAAAGAGAACACGGATCTTAATTTACTAGATGAAATTGTACATCTAATATTTCAATTAATGAGTTAATTAATATAGTGAGAATACTACTATTAGGAATTTTAGTAGGGTTAATATTTTCTACTCATTCCTCTTCTGTTTTGTTTGACACTTGTGATCTATTGCTAATGTGTAACTAAAATAAATACAAAAAATTTAATTTAATCTGAATAGAATAGTGATTACTCACAAGAAAAGTTACATGCTATGAATTTAGTTATTAATATATGAAATAGATTTAGTTAGTAATAAATATAATTTAAAAACTAACAATAAATTTATCTAAAAAATTATATAATATTTTTAAATTTTTCATTCTAAATTTATTGCTAAATCTTAATTTTATTTTAAATTATTTTTATATTAGTAACTAAATTCAAATATTAAACTTAAACTTAATTTTGCTAAATATATTTTATTACTAAATTTTAATTTAATTTAATTTTTCTTTTCAAAATCAAACTTACTTTTAATTTAGTTCAACATATAAATCCCATACTAATATCATTTTTTATTTTAATTTAAACAATAATCCCCTCAACCATTATTGTATAATTTCAAATTAACTTCACATTCAATTAAATTTTAATCATTTTTATCAATAAATAAAATCACTTTTGTAACTGTGTATTTATTCTAGTTGCACATTAGCAATACATCACACGTGCCAAACAAAATAGAAGAGGGATGGGTGAAGAATATTAACCACCTTAAGATCCTACATTATTTTCACCATATTAATTTAATTCATTAATTGAAAATTTGGTTATATGATTTTATCTAGTTATTATTCATCTAGTTATTAAGATGGTGTGTCCTTCTTTCACGATTTCATTTAATTTTATATTAAATCCTGGAATAGGGTCACTAATTTCTTTACAATGATATGGTGTCTCATATGCACGATCTATCCATATCCATATCCGAAAATAAATAAAAAAATACACCATTTCAGAAATTTAAAAAAAAAAATTATACCAGTTTAAGAAATTAAATTTGACGTTTTTTGGAGTTTAGTCCTTCATCTTTTTTAAGTTTAGCGAATTTTTTTTTATATCAGTAAAAAGATGAATTAACAGGAAATACAAAAGAGTGTTTTAACTCATATACAAAACAACATGAAATATATTGCAGTACCTTCACCATTTGCATATTCCTAATTCCATGTTTACAGCTCCTGCTTTCCACATCCTAATAAGTTTTACCTATTTTAATTGATGCTGTATAGAAAAACACATTGTGGTAAAAAGAAGTTAAACAGCCAACTAATAATAAAAGAAAGTAAGTGGAAAGGCTTCATGAATTCACACAACATACTTAACTTCTCATTAGACGGCCACCAATGCAACAGAAGTCACCATTATTTCATTTATTATTTTCTACGTGACTAGGAGATATTAGGTCAAATATTCCTCACAATTTTGTCACAACTTCTTCAACTTTCTTTTGAAAGGAAGAGAATAATATTTTTAATTTTCTTTCGGGACATTCTAAATAATATGTTGGGTGTTAATGGTAGGATTTTGAATAAGTCTTTGTTAAAAATACATATAAATTAAATACGGTTCAATTTTAAGATAAAAAATCCAAATCAAATCAAATTAAACCGTAACGAATCAGTTTGTTTTTATTTGGATCAGTTTTACAATTTTATTAAATAATTTGATTTTATCTTCTTCACATAATGGTCCAACATTATATCATCATCAATAATTTAATTTCAATTGTCTATTTTACTGTAAAATATTTTCCCTCTTTAACATTATATATAGTATTAAAGAATTTGTTTACACATAGCACCTTTATTTTCTTTTATCAATAAAAAAACTAAAATAAAATATAAAGATGTACGAGATGTTTAAGTTTTTAAAACAGAAAAAACAAAGGATAAATGTGGTTATATTATATTTATACATTGTAGCATAAATATTAGATAACTCTTAAAGATTTATGTTAAGACTTTCGCAAAGTATACCAAGTCATAGAAGAAGTAAAATTGTAAAATATGAGTATCATTTTAAGATTTTTTTTGTTTTAAACTATATGCATTTTTACTAATGACTACAACTCAAATACATTGATTCATAAAAATTAGGTTTCAAATTTAATTCCAACGTCGAACTAAGTAAGATGAATAATTTTTACAAATAGTTGAACTAAGTAAGATGAATAACTTTTATAAATTGTATTTAATGTAATACTCCAAATTAATATTACTTTATCCCAACAAGTGTTTTTTAAAAAAAAAAAAAATAGGTTTAAAGGCACACACCCACACCATTGAATAGACTTTAAGATATATACTTGTCACACAATTTTAAGTTGTGAATTCACATTGTCTCCAATCAATGAATCAATAATTTTGTATGACAAGATTAGTCTTTTTGAGACTTCTCTGACTAACTATATTTCAAGCTACAGTCATCCAATTCATACATATCTTTAGACTCTCACCACCTATAAATATTTATCTATTTGATTCATATTACTAATCGACTCACCAAATTCATACCTATTTCAAGATGTAGTAATCAACTTTTTCAATTTAAAATAGTTTAATAATAATTTTTAAACCCAGTTAAAAGTAGTTTATGACATGAATACAAATAAAAAGATTGAATACATACCACAAAGCAAGTTATTATTACATTTATCAATTTACCTCTTATAAGCCCAACAAACTCCTTATACAAACATGTATAATATTACAAAAAAATTCAAAAATAACCATTAAAATTAGTCGATATGTAGTATTTTCTTCTTTTTGCTTTAACACTTTTCTTTCCCAAGACTGATGATGTAATATTCACACCACTAGGATAACTTTTTTCCACTTCATTTATATGTTAAACATATGTGTTACTCCTTTGTAGTAGATTTATAGACAAATCAAATTAGGCGCAGTATTTTTTTTTTCACACGCACATTTTTCATATATGAGTGAAATAATTGGTAATATAATAATATTTAAATAATTAATTTCGATTTAATTTTTTTTTTAGTGATTTCAAAGTGTCAAACCTCCATTTGACATAGTGGAAAAAAAAAACCGACTTAACATCGTCAAATAAATTTGATTTCGACATTATTGTTGTTAACAGAAACATGGTGAAAGTTTTGTTATAAATGTGAGTAAATATTACATCAATTATATAATTAGATGATCTAAATTGTGCATAAATGACCACGTTACATTGGTTTTATGTGGAACAAATGTAATTAATTTTTTAATCGAATTTTTACATCTGTTGCCATAAAAAGAAGTTGATGTAATATTTCTTTAAAATCCTTCAACCCTCAAACACATGATTTACTATTTTCGAAACCTATATTTTCGTATTTTCACTTTATATGCATCCATTCTATTCTAAAGCTTCTTTACCAATAAGTCATCATTGTTGTATCAACAACCACCACACTCCTCCCAAAATATAAATTTAATCATAGAAATTAAAATGTGATATTTTTTTAATTCTTGTATTTAAATTAAAGATTCAATGTTATTTAAAAGTAGAGATATCACATATTTTGATTGAACCTATTCCTTTTCTTCATTGTATTTGGAAAACATTTTTTTCATCAACTTTTTTATAATGTCATCCAACGTCTTATAAATTTTATCTACTACTTTTACAAACATCTTATAAATTTTATCTACTACTTTTACATGACATACATTAATATAATTTAGAAAAATAGCTTCCTTTGAACAATCTACTAAAAAGTTTAATATAGTCTTGTTTAATATAATCTTTGTTCTCCTCTTAGTCCAACCAACAATTATTAGTGTAACTTGTTTTCTTTTTTTTTTTAAGACGTCCTATGAATTTTTAAATATTTTTTCTTCTCTTAACATCTTCCTTCAAATACTTTACTTTAATTTGATGGTATAAGATGACTTAAATCATTGGATCATAATTCAAAATTAAATCAAGTTTCTCTTAATTTCTTTGCTCCTTGACATAACATGGTATGACATTTTTGTAGAAAAATTTTACTCTCTACAAGTACTCTCTCTTCTATACTTCTTCATTAATTGACTAATTATACCCCTCGGTATACTCCCTCTTTTTAAAAGTAGTTTTATTGTTTCCAACATATTCTTTAATCCTTTTTCGTTTTATAGTTTATACACCATCATCTTCAATATCAAACCTTTTTTTAATCTTTGTTGTAAACCCACAATAACATCAAACATTTCTTTTTACTTCAGTCACAGTTTCGCAATCAGTTACAACACATGCACCAACTACATACTACCATTAGACGATTTACCAGATCAAGAAAAGACAACAAAACTCAAGCTGCTGATTGAACAGGGCATATCATTTTTAGTACCAAGCAGGAAGAAAAATAAGCTATTAAATGAGAATAATTCTGAACCTGATCCAACACAAACTTCTATCATTTGCAACAAGGACAGACAAAATTTTCAACTGTTTCCATATTATGCCATGGCCAAGAACAATAATCTATTACACAAAAAATGCATTGATGCATGAAAACTTGGAAACAAATTGAGGCTCATGCAGGTGTAGCACTCAAGTTTTGACCACTAGATTTGCTTTTGCGGCCCCAAACAGGAGTGGTCTCAATAAGTTGATGAGGCACAAGTCGTCTCTCCCGCTTAGTTAGTTTCTTAAAGTTGTGAACTCTGAGCCTAGCTATATCAGCCTCTTCTTCAGGAGTTATCTCCCTCACTACAACCGTTAGCCTGCATTCTGGTCTCATTATCATCCCTGCTTTTCCTTTGGCATGGTAGGCAATTCTCTTTTTGAAATATCCCTTTCCTACAAATGCTTCCGCTGTAAGAAACAAGAAACCAGGATCATCAGAGATACAACAACAATTAAGCCTTTCATCACTTTTAAACAATGTTGCAAACTTCTATTGTAATTCATGTAACAAAACAACTTCACTTCTAATCATTATGAACTTCAAAATATTACCTACTATGAGACGTTCTGGATCTAACCCGTGATTGTGAGAGGCATTTGCTCGAGCTGAATGAATAACCTACAATGTGTAGGATTTTAAAACAAATGCTACCAATTTTGCTTTACCATATAGAAGGTAATAGAATATATAACCTTTCTCTCCACTGAAAATGAATATAACTAGAATCTAAATAATCACAAATTGTTGTGTTAAATGCAGACAAAATGCACGGAAGACAAAAATGTTAGAATTATATATTGGTGTTATAATTAAGAAAATGTAAAATGGCCAGGGGATGGGGCAAAGATAATGAGAAAAACGATTATTAAAATCTGATGCATTCAAAGAGGAACTTTGAAAGCAATTAAAATTATAGTTTTTTGCAATCTTGTCCAATGAGGTGAGAGTAAAAGAAAACTAGTGTTACTACCTGATAAACAGTTTTTGCTGCTCGTTTTATAGTCAATTCCAACTGCATCAATGCATCTTTAACAAGCATGCCTCGAACCAGAGCAGCAACTAAGTTGACCTTCTTTGGACTCTAAAATACCAGAACCAGATATGAATTTAGTTTCCACATCAAACCAAGGAAGGTATTCCAATAGCTTAAATATGTTCTAACTTGTCCGCAAAAATTGATGACACAGAAGTTTCTTTAAAAATAAACTATGCATGGGCACCGCATAAATAAAATAAAGCATTACAATTTTTTAATATTCCTATTATAGCAATGCTGAATATACTTGTGACTATACACTGATACTTATTGATATTGTCAAATCAATGGTTTTCTTTTAGCCTGCATTAGTGCTTACTAGAAAACCAAACGCACAGATGTGTGGGAACATTGAAGGTTAGAAATGGAGAGATAAAACAATATAGTAAATGCAGTTAAAGAAAGATTGGTAAGTAGAACTAGGATGGAGAACTATGAAACTGGGAACCTTATTATTTTTATTTATCTAACAAATTAGGATCATTTGGACACTCTTGGGGGAAAATGTCGATAGATTTAGCTCCTCTAAAGTGAGAGGAATGCACTTCAGCACTGACAATTGCTGATTAAAATATTGAAAGTTGGGATCGTAATTAACTTCAGAATTTGTTACTGTTGGAATCACCCCTACCTTGCCTAAGTTACAACCTCATTGGGGATTTGCCTGATTGTAACCTCAAAGGAGATATGACTAAGGTAGAGTTTACACACAGAGGTGCAAACCTTAATTTGTAACTCAGCTTAATGAGGTTGAGTTAGACTTATATCCAATTAGAAATTAGACATGTACTTGATTTTGTCAGAACACTCAACTGTTGATTGTTCAATCAACAGTTCTAACTACACTTTATTAGCTTGGTTTTGCTACCTAAATGATGATGGCTTAGTCTCACTCGTTTAGTGATGTGACTAAAGTAGAGTACACAAGTGGGGTGGGTACAAATCATGATTTACAAGTCAGTTTTATAAGATTAGGTTAGACTTATACTAGAAGTTTAGGAGTTAGACATGTACTTGATTTTGTCACAACACTCAACTGTTGATTGTTCAAGCATTGAGTGCAACTTTATTAGCTTGGTTGTAGAAGTACAAGCATTGTTTAAAAGTATGTCTTTTGGGTTTACATATTCACCTCTTCATCATTATTATACCATATATGTAGCAGTTCTGAAATGATATCAAAGATGTAAAGATGTGCCACTAGTATTTTATCTCATGAGAAGGTGCAATTCTTGCGTTTGGCAGTGACAGTTGCACTTGTAAAGATGAAACTAGTCCAGTCCAACAGATTACAGCAAATTCTTTTACTTTCTCCACTCTCAATTGTTTTAAAGGAGAAAACAGTTTCCATAATAGCATGCAGTTGAACTAGTTTAATTTATATTCTTTTTAAATATTTTTTGGCGTGTCAATAGCAGCTCAGAGTGGTGCAATCACAGAACAGCATTGTGGAGCCGCTAGAGAATGCTACAAATTGAATAGTGCAATTTCTAAATACATTCATCATATGCATTATACTGAATGAATAAAGTAAAATCTGTTTCACTATTTAAGTAACTAAAAGACTTTTCCTTTGATGTTGCCATGTCTGGTATATTAAATGTTATAAGTTTTCATATTGTACTTTTCAGCACTTAAAATTGGAATGCTTTCATTCAAAATTCATTCAACATATACTTGTTCAGGTCTACCAAACATGATGAAGGAAAACCAACTGCTGCATATAAGAAAACCAAAAGCAAACAATCATGAACAGTAATATGCATCCCAAACCTGCTTTATTCCCTTTAATATTGCTTGAACTTTTTCTGGCTTAGTAACAGCTTTCTGCTTCTGGTCTTCACCTTTTGAACTACCCAAAGATGAAACTGGGACTAAAGGTGACAAAACAGGTGTTTCTTCAGATGAATTTGCCAGCAATGTAGTGCTTGAAATTCCCTGAAACCGAAATAATCAAGTAATAAAACAAAAAAGATGAAGTTAAGAAGAGGGTATGATCATAGCAAAGCAATAACAATCTATAGAGAGACATAACATTATGAAATTTATAACACTAGCTCAGTAAGCCCTGAGGTTTTAGTTTGATGAGTTGGAAAACATTAAATATGAACAAACCTGTTCATTAAAATCTCCAAACATAATTGAGTATGATCACAAAGTCTAAGAAAGTGTTTGCACAATTTAGCTAGCAGCAACAAGAATTGTTGTGAATTTTGGTTTGACATAAAAAAGAAATTCATAAATACAAAATATAGGAGGATAAGATATCCCTGACAAGACAACTAATTAAAGAAAAAAATACTAAGAACCAACAAAACAGAACTCAAGAATAACACCATACAACCCACTTAAAAGACCATGTATCTAGGACCAAAGAGAAGCCAAAAACCTTATTCATATGCAAAACATTTGGGTCACCGACCTCAAACATTATTCTTTCCCAAATCCTTTTATTACAACTTCGTCCACCATTGCGGCTCCCATTTGATTGCAGACCCTTGTGCCTCTTGAAGGGTCGGGAATCACATTCTCTGAACTGTAATAGTTGAAAGACTAACGTATTCTAGAAGAGATTGTATGTCTTGAATTTTGCTATGATTAAGATTGCCAAAGTTAAATTCCCCCTGTTTATATAATTATCCTGAAGAAACAAAAAAGATGGAGTGATTCTGTTAAGAGTAATATTATAGAGGCATGGAAAGACCTCAATGACAGAGAAGCCACCTACCCAACCCAAATATCTTGCACAAATCTTTGGGGAAAGAATAAGGTTTTTGTGTCTTGTGGTTGTAGACTCCTGTACTAAGTTACCCAAAACCACTCTTTGCTTTCCATCTTATATCTTTTTGTTGATGACTTGAGACCTACTAATCCAAAAAACTTAAGCTATTATGTGAAAACTCAAAAATGGTTTATAAGCAACACACCTCCTCATGCAAGCCCTTTGGGAGTTTGAAGTGTTGATAATGCCAAATGTCCATCCAATCTTGAGCTTAAATTTAACTTAAGCCTACCCATACCAGACCAGAGTCAAACTAGTATAATTATTTTGAAGTCAAACCAGCTGGAAAGATGTTAGAGGGAATGCGCAACAATTTAAACTGAAAAATGAAATTCAACCACCTAAAGATTATAAGCTCGTTTCAAATTACCCAAATGTTTAGAAACCTAATGCATAAACTGATCCAAAAAGGAAAAGCCTTTGGGTTTCGTCATAAAGGAATACTCAAGTTAAACCAAACTCCAGTGAGAAATTTGATTAGCAACCATAGAAGCAAGGGATTTGCGCTCATCATTTAACACTTAAATGCCAGCCAAACTGCTTTTCTTAACTAATATTTTCGTTTTGCATGACTTCACATGATTGTGTTGCGTAGCTGTGGGTAAACTGTAAGTGGCTGCATGGCATGGCATCTTTTCTGTTCTTCCTTTTCTGTTTTTTTGTGGCATCTTTTCAGTTTTTTTTTTTTTCCTCTATGTAACAAGTTTTCTTTTCTGTTCATTCCTCCTATTTCTAAGATTTTCTCTTATGTTGCACAACAGCAAGAACGTCAACATACTGGGGGATAATTTTGTTGTTGCTATTACCAAAAACAATCTTGTTAACTCTTCTTCTCCCTCTCTTCACTGCACTCACCATGCACGGGCAGGACATACTAAGAATATTTGATACTGAAAACATGCCTTCCCCTCCACTAATGACACATATATTTCCTCCACCGATACGAATAAGATCTACACTGATTGTGGGAGATCGGGACATATTGTAGAAGTTTGTTACAGTTCTCCTCCAGAACAAAAGTCTTATAATGAAAAGAATCTCATCGTAAACAACACTGTGGCTGGTGATAGACGGGCCACTGAATCTGATCAACAGCAAACTTCAGAGACTCAGGATTTTCATTACACTCCTCAGCAGTATCAAGCCTTGATGTCTTTAATAAAATAGTCCACTCAAGCCGACTGAGCTCCTTCTTCCCACATTAACCAAATTCGTCCGATCACTTCTCCCTCCACACAACCTTCTTCTTCCTTAAATACTTGTTGTTCTGCCTTCAATCCTGTTCACCCACATAACGTCACTTCTTGGATCCTTGACCCTGGTGCTACTCACCATGTGTTCTCACCACTTTCTAATTTTCTTACATATACACTTATTAATCCCATTGATGGGAAATTTCCCACAGGTCAACATGTTTGTGCCACTCATTCTAGAACTGTCAAATTTAATGACTCTTTCACTTAACCGATGTTTTATATATTCCTGATTTCACTTTCAATTTAATTTTGATAACTAAATTGGTTACCTCTCTTGACTGTCAACTCAATTTCTGTTCAAATTCTCGTGTTATCAAGGATGAGAAAACCAAAGAGAAGATTGGTATAGTTGATGTGAATGATAATCTTTACACCATGATTACTGCCCTTGTCCGCCCCTCTTCCCTGTCATCTGTCATGTTCATCCACAATGTTATGTTCAGCCTACCGATTTGTGGCATTATAGCATGGGTCACCTGTCATATGATAGATTAAAAACTATGCAGCAACATTATCCTTGTATTTCCAGTGTCCGACATTTACATGTAACACCTATCATCATACTAAACAGAAAAAACTTCATGTTCCAAAATTTCTCTAAATGGTCACAAGTATTTCCTCACTATTGTAGATTATCATACCCATTTTAAATGGATATTTTTAATGGCTAACAAGGCTGAAACTCGTGCTTATATAATGAATTCTGTTCAACATATTAAAACACAATTTGAAAAACATGTTAAGGTTATTCCAACCCTGACAAAATGGAATTGTTGAGCGAAAACATCAACATCTTTTAAATGTTACACGGGCTTTTCTTTTTCAATCTGATATGCCTCCTTTTTGGTGTTTTGCTCTCTTAATGCTGCATATCTCTTCAATTGCATTCCCACTCCATACTTGCAACATTTTCGCCTTTTGAAAAACTCTTGCAAACCATGCAATATTACTTCACTTCTTGTTTTTGAATGTATTTCTTACATCAGTACCCCCCATAAAGCTCATAGAAAGAAGATTGATCCATGACCAATCCTTGCATTTTCCTTAGTTGCGTAGCTGTACGGGGTTGCATTGCATGACATCTTTTCTGCATTTCCATTTGTGTGCTTTTATGGCATCTTTTCTTTTCTTTTTTTCTTTTTCTCTCTCTCTCTCTGTGACAACTTTTCTTTTCTGCTGCTTTTCTCATTGTATATATATTTGCTCATCATCAGTGCAATGTTATCATCTAATGTTGATCCATCTCCGATGTTGTTTATTTCCTACAAGAGTATTTCTTATCTCTTTTATGAGTAGCCTTATTAACTTTCAACCAGATGAATCTTTAGCCTGAATATAACCTCTCTGAAGGAGACTCAAAACATTGAGAATCCGCTATTGAGTTCCAAGAGACAACCATTGACTATTATTACTACATACATCCTTGCTGGAAACATAAAATTCATCATAGTACATGAAAATGCTCTCCCTTCACAGTTCCCACTATTACAGTGGAGAGGTTAATAAGATGCCTTAGCATCCTTTAATTTTAAAGTTTGGTAGAATTAATTTTGACCAAAACAATCTTTAACTGGCACTCGTGATTTGAATGTCCGTCCAAAGAACCCCATTGAATACCTCAAACACCCAATTGACACTCTTATTTCCCTTTATCTCTCTTTTTACAACATCACCATCACATATCCCGCTTCTCTCTCTATCAGGGTATAAACACCCCAAATGGATGTCAGCAAAACTTTTTCCAAACCATAAATTTTAGTGCCAAAATGATTAAACATGTCATTCAAAACAAACCCTTACTTTTACTATACCAGTGATCATGCAATCAAAGCACAATTTTACCTGATGTTGGAAACTGAGAAAAATGGGTCTTGAGAAACAGGGCAAAGTTGGTGTCGTTGTTGTCCACGCTCTCCTCCCTACCTGACCTACAATACCAAAGCAAGGTTTACCCTAACCAACCCCTTAAAAGTCACAATTTTCACAGAACTAAGACCACAAAAGTGAAAACACGAAAAAGGGCACTAGCGAAAAGTCTTAACCTTGTGAAAGAGAAGAGGCTAAGCGAGAAATTACAAGGCTTGGAGCTGAAGGATTGGCATGGTGGTGATCCACTACTCGCTTGTGAATGTGACGAAGGAAGGGCAAAATGTGTCTCTGCCACTGCACCATCTTTGGTCTGTGAATGGAACAGAGATAGTGTAGTTAGATTCTCAATTGAGAAAAAAAAATGCACTGTGTTTGTGAGAGATAAAAAATGGTTTTGGGAAGAGAGGAAAAAACGAGAAAGACGAAGAACGTATATGGAACATACCAAGGCAATACCTTCGACTGTGTTGTGTTCGTTGTTCAGAGCTAGGGCTACCCGAGTGTGCACATGCATCTGTTTTTTTTTTTTTTTTTCTAAAATACAATTTTGGCGCATTATTTTTAATCGTAATATTAGTTCTTTTTAAAATATTGAATTTAATATGTGAATGTTAAAATAATCTTCATCTTAAAATAAATAAACAGTAGTCTTATTAGGACGTTGGATCGATGTTAAGTTAATATTTTCACAGTTTGTGTTTTCTTTTTTAATTAATATTTTCGTAATCAACATCTTAATTTAGATGATTGATTGAACTAATTTACCAATTTTTCAAAATTACATATTAAAAAACAGAAATTATGTTAGTTTTTTTAATAAAATAATATAAAAAAAATCTTTTTTCTTCAGTGTACTTTTCTGTTTATTTTGTTTTTACAAGTTATTGTTAGCGTATATTATACAAGATTGTTACACATGCTTAAGATTTTTGCTTAGTTTACATTGTTCATTTATTTTAAGTTTTTAAAGTGAAAATATTTTGATATTATTATTCATTTTTTACTTCTATTTAACATTCTTATATATTAATATTTTATTATTTATATAATACTTTATTATATAAAACAGTGTGAAATGAAATATAAAAATAAAAACAAATATTTCTTAAGTCTTTAACGATATATTTTAATAAAAATAGGAAACTTATGATATAAACATATCTTGTATTATAGATATTTATTTATTTTAATTTTTGTTATTTTAGAAATATTGTATATATTTTCTAATACATATGTCTGTCACGTTATTATAAGCTGTTAAAGCTAAACAAATATAAAGAGTAAAATTAATTAAAATCGTGTTTTAGAAGAATAATTTAAAAACAATATATATTTTACTTCCAAAAAACTACAAAACCTATATCAATAATCTCTTGAATTTTTTTTATATATTACTATTTGCTCCTAAGTAAAACCATCACAAAGAGATCCAGTAATCATATAATTTTTCATGTTCTCCAAGGACGTTCAATTTGAGAAAATATTCTTTATTCTTTTTTAAGGTCAAATGAAAGTAGCTTCTTATAGCTTTCACGTTTAGATTTGGATATAAAAGAATTGAGACAAGTCTTGCATTGCATTTTTCGATTATATAATAAAAGAATTATTTTAAATCATACAATTCAAAGTTTAAAAATGTATTTTAAATTATATAAAATGTATTTTAAATTCTATTAGTATAATTTAAAAAATATTTTTAATTTAAAATATATTTTTAAATTCTACAATCTAAAAATTTGATCCATGAAAAATTTAAACATTTGTAACACTTCATATAATGTGTACGAAGAAATCATGGATGGAAGAAGAAACTTTCTACAACTTTTAGGTATTGTAGGAATTGGGCCAGTTTCTTAGGACTTTTGTTATTAGTTTAGCTATTAGGATTTTGCTTCCTGCACCCCCATCAAATATGTGAAATGTTTGTGAGTGAAGATAAAAAGGGGACGAGGTGCTGTGAAGGAGCTGTTGGTGCGGAGGAAGGGGCTTCACAGGCGAAGGATACAACATTATATGTTTGAATGGTTTTTTTGGTGTGTCTTATTCTAAATTACACAATTTAGAATATATTTTAGATTATAAAATTTAAAATATAAGAAATTTAAAATATAAAAAATATTATATTCTAAATTTTGTAATTGAGAATACAAATTTTAAAAAAGTATTTTAGTATTTTTCAAACTACGGAGGTGCAGAAAGAAAAGAATAGAGGTGCAGGAATAAACCATCCTATTATATACCCTTAAAAAAATAGTGGTTCATATAGCATGTAGAAAGTGGTTGACATTTTCTTGCCCCAATAAAAGTGGTTCACGCATTAAATTAAACAAGGACAAGCATAATCACAAAACACCCACAGAAGTCAAATGTTCACAGCCAAACACGTGGCTAGCATGTAATAAAAGAGGTGGCTTAAAAGGACCTCCTACTTGGAACACACAGCTTTGAACTAACCCTTCATTTCTTCCAACCTTCAAAAGCTCTACTACACAAACTTCTCCCATTCACATTACTTTTAAAACTCAACATATATTTTGACAAAAAAAAAAAAAAAAGAAACAAGTGTTTATGTTCTCTCAATTATAACAATTTTGTAAGTTTGTCACTTGTGAATTTTTAACACATTATTGTAGTCTCTCATTATTATTTTAACCTCAATTTAGTAGTTCCTTTATTTGATTTTTTATAATTAAATATCCCGCAAATTAAAATTGGTCTCAATTACAAAAATCAGTTTATTAGGAATTAATGAAGAATGAAAATGTTGGTGATGGATAAAATGGGTTTTATTAAAAATATGATAAAAGAAACAATAAAAAAATAGAGAAGTGGATGAACCATTACCCCCTCCTTATTGGATATTATCCAAATATTAAAGAGAGCTTTCCTTCTTTCAAGGAAAAGAATGTAACCACGTGTCATTAAATGTTTGATTACTTGATTAATTACTCCGTTTTCATAAAGCTAATATGCTTACAAATATATAATTATTAATATGCAATCACGTCTCACTGAAAACATCTCTCTCTTTTGAATAATAATATTTTTTTCTCAATTAGTTTTTAAGGTGTCATTTTTAATTGCAAGGACGAAAAAGAAAAGATTGTCACGTTAGCTGTGATTTTTCACATCTTATATATGATTTTAAGAAGCTAAAGTTATAATTCAACCTCTCATATATATGATTCCTTTATTCGTTTCTAAACACACGCATATAAAGAAAGCAAGTGATTTTATTCCATGGCTTTTGATTGGTTTGATGGATTTCATGAGTATTATGATAAATAGGTTTTTATTGCTTAGCAAACATGTACTTATAAGGTGGAGTGGAAAATATGATAACAAGATGCCCCTCATGTTTGTCCTTATAAGGATCTTCATGTGCTTGTAGGACTGCATCTTAATGTCAAGTGTTCTTTTAGTTCCACATTTGAGCTCTTGGTCCTTTTATGTCTCTGGATCACAAGACTTTTCTGCCATTATTTTGATTTGATTTGATAGTATAACTGAGTTTCATGCCTTTCTTTTGTGTTTCACTTGTTACCTTATATGCAAGTTTTTTGTGTCACTGTGTTATATACATTACCCTTCCTTTTTTGCTTGCACAACATCAAGGTCCTAGGATACGATGTGTAAAGTTATTGTCACATGGGTGTGTTTTGTTTTTCATGAAAATAAATTGATTACATTGGGAAATATAAATATTCACCATCCGAAAAGGTTGAATAGTGGAAGAATCTTGAGACGAATCAGAAGTGGAAACTTGCTTAAATTTTCAAGGTTTTGGTTTTTTCTTGTTAGTTAGCAGATTTTGAACGTTTTTACTTGATGGTGCACATGTTTTCTTTTTACCTTAAATTGATTATTTGTGTAAATTTGAGTAATAATTTATACTCGTAGTTTTTGCTTCCTTGCGTGAACAAAATGCAATAGGGTTGGTATTACGGCAGTGAGCCATTCTAACCTGCATCACACGCTACTCAAGATGCTTGGTTTTCCTCGCCAAAAATAACAATATCTACTTTTAAAAGACCAAAAAAGGATAATCCATTTATCTATGTAGTTTGTTTATTTATGTTTTGTGATATTATTACAAAATATATATTTTATATTGATTATTTGGAAGAATTTACACAATATAAAAGGTGAAACATATTTGATATTGGTTTTGAAACGAATGTAATATATACATAAATTACAACAATTATAAATATTTGTTGAAGTAACACTTTTTAAAAATGAGATAAGATAATGTAAATCTAAAATAATATATTATATTAATTATGATCTGAATCGATGTAATATGTTTAATTTGATAGAAAATTGAAAAAACAAATACTAATTTGTAATGTGATTCCTCGTAAGAAAGTGACAAGATGATGCAGTTTTGAGAGCTTCTCCTTAAAGAGGTAAAGAGCCAATAGAGGGAACGTGATTATCCTAACTGAAGAACCTTTCATGTAGTTGGATAAGCAACAGAGAGTGTAATCGAGCAGCGCGAGAGTGAGCACCAATAACCAGCAACAATGGTGGAACAAATGTCCAGTGGCATCAGCAAAAACAAGTGGTACTCCAATGTCCAACGATAATAACAAGGAGCAACAATAAGACCAAGGAGGTGCAGTGGCACCAAGTAACAACGACAACAAGGAGGAGGAGTTGTGACGCACCTTGAACTAATGTGAGCGAAAACACAAGAAGCAAAAGGAAAACAAAAATCATGAAATAGAAAAAATGAGGTGTCGAATGGCAAAAAAAAATAATAATATGTTAACACCCAATAAATTTTTATAACTATTTTAAATTACAATTTTACTCTTCATTCTCTCTATTCCTTTATAAATACAAAATTTATTTTTTATAATAATTATATTACCCGTTAAAAGTGAGTTGTAATGTAATTATTATAATTGATAAAAAATTATTTTTTCAAAAAAATATATATTATATATTAGAATAACCAATGTAATATCTACGGTGAAAATTGATTGTTAAAGATAAATACACTATTACATTAGTTATATCACATAACAAATGTTATTTCTCACTTATTACATTGATTCTAATTTAATCCATGTAAAATTTGTTTATATATTATAATTTTACTATTGCATTTCATTTAATATAAATTCTGATTTAACAATCTGATACTCGGATATTATATCTCTATTTCACATTATTGTCAAATAATCTTCTAAAACTATAAAGATGAATAAAAAAGAGAAAAAAATATAAAATATAAACCAAAAGAATTAGAAAATCAAATCATTCCAAGTGAAAAATTATATTCACATGTGTTTATTTGGTAACTTCATTACCTTATATTTTAATATAAGGTAAAGCATATATATATATATATATATATATATATATATATATATATATATATATATATATATATATATATATATATATATATA
>Ga0209489_102975_pt1 | contig 33694 bp, 10 predicted proteins | sample SiratrowhiteBW_FD_187527 | JGI IMG/M metagenome (GOLD analysis project Ga0209489, IMG submission 187527) | Root nodule microbial communities of legume samples collected from California, USA - Siratro white BW (SPAdes) (version 2) | ecosystem: Host-associated > Plants > Roots > Nodule | place...
TGCCAAACTTTGTAAAGATTGTTTTAAATAAACTGCAATATATGGAAAATAAATAAAACTACCATCCAAAGACGTTGTTCTTGCGATTGATACCTTCATATATCGTTATATGGTACAAGAAATATTCGGAAAAAAAAGTTTTAAAATCTTCTTCCATATCACCTAGATAACAAGATTCCGAAAACAAATAAACTATATCACGGTATCAAATTCATTAAAATCAATGTTCAGTTGAAAAAAACAACTATCTAGTAGAACTACTACCGGAGCTCATGCTGGACCAGGGGAACTTGGCATGATGCGCACTATCGCGGCGGCCCAAACGTCCATGCTGTTGGGCCCTGAAGGGCTGTTGGGCCTCCTTTCTGTTGGGCTCTCAACGGGTCTCTCACCACATTCCCTGCACAAAACTTTGTCCTCCCCTCTTTTGCCCTCCAATTAAATATACTTTTCGGGCCAAAACCCGATTTTCACATTGGGCCTGAAGAATGATTAAACTTGGGGTGCAGAATGCAAAACGCACCTTAGAAGAAAAAAGCCCAAACCGAAAAGCGAAATTTGACGAGTCTCCTTCTTCTCTGGCTGTTCTCAAAACCCATGCTTACGCTGCTTTCCTTGTTTTTTCTTGGTTTGCGGTTTTGGATTTGGACTTGGTTGTCAACACAGTCTGATATAATATCTTTTATATCTTCTTTCTTACCTTATATGATTCTCTGTAACACTCTTAATTAATCCATCGCCCTCAGTTTCGATCGGAGGGAAAATGGCGGATCAGCTGACGAAGGCTGAGGAATTCGAGAAGAAAGCTGAGAAGAAGCTCGCCGGCTGGGGCTTGTTTGGCTCCAAATACGAGGATGCCGCCGATCTCTTCGAGAAAGCGGCCAATTCCTTCAAGCTCGCCAAATCATGTTTTTTTTCTCTTTCTCACTACTTTTTCCTTCTTTAATTCCATTCTGCGTTATAGTTATACGATGATTAGTTTAAACACATATAATTTGATTATTGTTGTTAGTACTACCACAATCGGCGAGTGTTGATTTTAGGTGACCGATTTCCGATTCCAAATGCTGAACTCTCCCTAATCAGTTAGTTTTTATCTGATTTTGACTGGAAAGACCTTTGACCTGTTTTTCTATTTGATCAATTACTCGAATAGAAAAATTAGAGTTGTAGAAGAAGTGGTTGATACTGTGATCAACTGGTTAACCATACTCTCTGAGTTATGTTGTGACTGTTCTCACTTTTACATTGATGACTTTTTTATTCGCTTTATTTTGTTGAATGTTACCGACTTTAAAATCTAGGTTGGAATAGTGAATAGTCCTGTTTGTCGTTCTTGATTTGATCTATTTTGTGGCATTTCAGGGGACAGAGCTGGAGCGACATACCTAAAGTTGGCAAATTGCCATTTGAAGGTATCATTCAGGGTTGGGGTTTTGGGGGTGGGGTTTGTACTGTTGAATCTCTTTTGCATCCTTTAGTTCTCTATTGAGCCTGCGATGTCATTGCTGTCTTGTCTTCTGTTTCTAGTTGGAAAGCAAGCATGAAGCTGCACAGGCCCAAGTTGATGCTGCACATTGCTACAAGAAAACTAATATAAATGGTATGCATGCACTAGAGTTCTTTGTCGATAATGATTTCTGATTTAAACCTGCAAGGCCAATTCCTTTTGGACTCAATATTTCTTTGTATTGACATCAATGCGTATCATATAAAACAGTTGCTGCATTCATGCTTGGACAAATGATATTTGAAAACATCTGTTATCTCATTGTTCAATCTTTCCATATGTATAAATAAAATACCGGCTTTGTATTGATAAGCTCCAAGTAGGGTTCATACTTTAATCTTTTGTGTAAGGCATATTAAAATTAACTGCATAAGTAGGAGTTCATTCTTTTTATGGCTGTCTATATTGGATACCAATATTTTGATTTGTTAGTTGTTTCATTTATTAGATTGGAACTTATGATTATAACCCTAAGCAGAAACAAATCAAAACTGCTCTAGCCTATCTTAGTATTTCCTCACTTGATTTAGTTAGAAGACAATTAAAGTTCAATCTTCTCTCTTTGAATACAGAGGCTGTATCTTGCTTAGACCGTGCTGTAAATCTTTTCTGTGACATTGGAAGACTCTCTATGGCTGCTAGATATTTAAAGGTATATATATACATACATATATATATATATATATATATATATATATATATATATATATATATATATATATATATATATATTTACATTTTTGTTTCAGAATATTTAGCAAACGCATATTTGGTTATCTGTGATATATAATCTATTGGTATCCCTTCTCCTTGGGATCGTTTATAATTTATTCATATCCCAGCTTATGGAACTCGAATTTTAATTAAATGCATTGAAGTATATGAGTTTGCTTGAGTTATTGTTATCTTGTTTTAACTTGGTTTCACTATTTTACAACTTAAATACAGGAAATTGCTGAATTGTATGAGTCTGAACAGAATATTGAGCAGGCTCTTGTTTACTATGAAAAATCAGCTGATTTTTTTCAAAATGAAGAGGTGACAACTACTGCGAACCAATGCAAACAAAAAGTTGCTCAATTTGCTGCTCAGTTAGAACAGTAAGATTTTGTATTTTCTGCATATTGTACCAATATTATTATAGTGATGATTTGATTTATATTTTCTTCAACTCAGATTCATTCTTTAATTGGTTAGAACTTAGTAATTTCTTCTGGAAACAATCTTTCTGGTCTTTATTTGTTAAGTTCCTTTTTTGTCCAATCCACTCTCCTCAGGTTAGCATTAACTTAGGTCAGTATAGGTTTTTTACACTGAGAATCTATTGGAATGGCCTATGATCTTATAGAATTCTTGCATGGTTCTTCCCACAATCCATAATATGTTGTCTTAGGTACATGTACATGGAATGAACAAAAGGCAGTCCATTGTGCTATGTGATATGGGTCGCATATTATTGTGTATGATTTGCTCTACTAGTTACAGCGGAAACAGCTAAGAAATCCAATCTTTATTTTTTAAACCGAAGGAGCTTTATCAGAACCTTCTTGTTATGTTAAATTGAATATTAATTGTTTCCATGTGATGATCTTCAGATATCAAAAGTCAATTGAGATTTATGAAGAGATAGCTCGTCAATCCCTCAACAACAATTTATTGAAGTACGGAGTTAAAGGACACCTTCTGAATGCTGGCATCTGCCAACTCTGTAAAGGGGACGTTGTTGCTATAACCAATGCATTAGAACGATATCAGGTCTAAGTTTCTCAATAATTCACATCTTGAGACTGGACCTGTTACTAGTTGCTCAATTTTTTTGGATATGTATTTATTTTGCAGGAATTAGATCCAACATTTTCGGGAACTCGTGAATGCAGATTGTTGGCGGTAGGTCACTAGTTTTGGAATTTCATTATTAAATTCTAATTGACAAGTAGAATATTTGGACTTCTTCGAACTGCCTTCTGCATCAAAATGTCACTATGTTTTGGTACTTATATATATATGCATTTGCCAGATGTAATACTGACTTTTTTTTGCAATCCTGGTGAGTAGGATATTGCTGCTGCTTTTGATGAAGAAGATGCTGGGAAGTTTACTGATGTTGTGAAGGAATTTGATAGCATGACCCCACTGGTAAGCTCTAAAAGTTGTAAAATAGTGATACTTTTAGTGGTGTTTAACAAAAATATTTCCGTTGTATATTTTATCTACAATTTATATCAGAATAAACGTAATCTATCATAACTCAATTCTCAATTTTACGGCAATTATATGGAAATATTTTCATTAGCTTACACCTGATTTAAATTTCTCCCTCAAAAGTTTTATTTGATTACCTAGAGTGTAATTCTCTTTGCCTGTTGATTCTTCTTCTATATGCGAATAGAAAACCAGTGAAAGGTTGTAATTTGTTTCTTTTGTCTGTCACACATTTTTTCCGAGCTATTCCTGCTGGTCACAAGATTGTGTTTTCTTCACTCATGTATCTGGTTCTTTTCCTTCAACAATAAATATGTGCCTTTTGTTTTTTAAACTACATATTTAATTTTAAATATCCAATTAATCATTGCTTCCTTAACGCAGCCATAAATGTATGGTTGACCTTGTTGCTGATTTTTAATTTCCTTTTCTTTTGCATTACGTAAGTAGTATTAGTGTCTGTAGCTAATCGGCATTACCCATGCACTTGTACAGGATTCTTGGAAGACCACACTTCTTTTGAGGGTGAAGGAAAAGCTGAAAGCGAAAGAACTTGAGGAGGATGATCTTACTTGAATTATACCTTATATTTTGGTGGTTGGACCTATTGTTTGATGATTTACAGTTGTCCTTTACGTGTCTGTTCAGTTGTTCATCTTACACATCTACTTACTGAGTGTACTTGCTTTGGTTTCAATTGAATTGGTCTGACTGAATTCAAGAAATGAGTTTGTAATGAGGGTGCTGAGTATGAATTTAATTACTACCATTACTTTCCTCAATTATGGTATATTCTTCACCAAGGAAAAAATAAATAAAAACTAACCATCACAATTTATTTATATGAATACAAAGTCAATAACTTTATCAATTGAACAATTTATTTATATGAATACAAAGTCAATAACTTTATCAATTGATATATATGGAGTTGTCTAAAAGGGATGGCATTCATCAGTTTGATTTTCTACTAGTAAAGCCAACGGTTTATAACTGATAGTTTATGAGCAATCGCAAATTAACCTCTCATCCGCGTGAAGGCAATGACAGATAATTGAATATAACAAAGCCCAACTCTGTCTGAGTGTCTTGCTTTATTTCTTTTCTCTTCTCACATACCCCCAACAAAACCATACAAATAATGACTAACAAATCAACGCAAAATTAGAATAAATTGCTAAAATTGGCACGCGAAGAGTGAAGTTGCTGGAGCATTACACGAAGTGAATAGAGAGAAAAGAAGTGGAAGGTTGAGCGGTAGACGTCTTTTATCCTCCTCAAATTTGCTCTGAAGTGTCATGATCTCTGCAAACAAAAACAAAAGGATTTATCTTAGTTTTACCACCAACAATAAACAAAATCTAATCAAAATCGATTTAGAGGGTGACTAACTTTTGATTCCCAACAACTAGATCTAAGAAACAAAATGAGGTATAAAGCATGATATATACATTTACATAAAATCATATAATTCCTTAAGCAGTTCCAACCAATAGGAACATGAAATCCATTTCATTAATATCCAGAAATATTCTTTCCTGACAGTCATTTGTGAATAAAATCTTAATTTGGCGGGTTTAAAATCTTAAACACAACGGCAGTTATGAAAACAGCAGTTATGAATGATCCAATATATGGTATAAAGCCTTCAACATAAAATAATATAATTCCGTAAGTGAGTCTAACCACCATCCAGGATTTGCTAGTGTTTTCATGCATAAACATTAGTTTACTGACAAGATGAGTTGTGAATCTTCAGCACAACAGAAGTTAGGGGAAGTCAAATTAAAAACCAAGCATGGGAATAGAAATGGAAAACACTATGGTTTTCATTTACGCATTAAGGAATTCATTAGAAACAAAAGAAAAGCAAATGGCATCAGCTTCTAAAATAATTTTTTCATCCAAACTTTGATAGAAAACTCCCTAATTATTCATATTTGTTTGACATAAACAGAGTAACTTTTAGGTCAATTTCAAGAAAAAGGAATAATACCATTTATCTGTGCTTCTCTTTTTTGAAATCAGTAGAAATCTACACCAACTTCTCTACCTTTCTTTTTGGTCATTTTATTCTCCACAGCTGCTTGAGCAACTGAACCCACTGCAATTCCAGTTTGAGAATCAGTAGTTTATGGTGTACGACAACGGCCACCCCCTTCTGCAGCAAGGGCTTCATTTTCCTTTCTTCCCTCCCTGCAAACATGAATACAGTTTCACCTTTCCAAAACATTTGTAAACAAAGAAAACTTGGTACATAAAAAATCACATAAAGCGTTTAAGCCAAGAAGAAATCAAAATTTCACCCGTGCTTATTAGATGCAAAATACAGGGAATCCTTTTGATAAGACAAAATTCAATAACACAGGAACAATAAGATATTACGTGTCAAAAATAAAACTAACATGACATCTTTAATCCTACAACCACTGCTAATTAAGGGTGCAATAAATTGAAAGAAATTGTGAAAAATTGCGTGACTTGACTACCTTATAAATCAGAGTCTGAAAGTGATTTGTACTGTTCGTTTTTGCCTTTGTTTTTGAGATCTGCAATTCCAAACGCATCGCCTTTCTCCCACTCTTCCCACCATTTCTACTCTCTCCCTATCTCTCTGGTTTATTTATTTCTTATTAAATTAAAAAAAATACTAATTCTAAGTAACTCACTCCAGGCGGTATCCTTATATTCCGGCTTTTCGGCCCAATTTACAAAATACATTTTCTCAATCCTCAATGGACAAATTCTTCTTGCACCATAATACACGCTTCCTGTACCCTAATACAAATTTTTTAATTCCATAAATACCCCAGCACACCCATCCGATTCGTACGGGCAAAAAAATAAGAACTGGATGAGTATGTTATCCGGTTGTCATTTCAAAATAAAATGACAACCGGATGGCATCCCCATCCGGTTGTCATTTTAACTTCATCTGTTTTCAACTCTTTGATTAATCCTTAAAACAAGCAATAAATAAGTAATTTTTGGTGTTTATTAGCAATTAGTAAGTGATATTGTTGATTAGAGTAGTTGATTTGGGGTTTAGACGTTGTCGACGACGAACAGAAGAATTTTCCGATTTGATGTATGAGAACCGGATGAGTTCCATCCGGTTCTCATTTTTATTTGAAAATGAGAACCGGATGACAGCCCCATCCGGTTGTCATTTCAAAATCAAAATGACAACCGGATGAGTATGTCATCCGGTTGTCATTTCCAAATAAAAGGAATTTTTTTTAAATGACAACCGGATGGGGTGTCATCCGGTTGTCATTTTATTTTGAAATGACAACCGGATGAGGGTATCATCCGGTTGTCATTTTATTTTGAAATGACAACCGGATGGGGGTGTCATCCGATTGTCATTTTATTTTGAAATGACAACCGAATGACATACTCATCCGGTTGTCATTTTTTTTGAAATGTGAACCGGATGGAGGTGCCATCCGGTTCTTATTTTTTTACCCATATAAATCGGATAGGGTAATTGTGGAATTAAAATTTTATATTAGGGTGCAGGAAGAAGATATTAGGGTGCAGGAAGAATTTGTCTCCTCAATGTGGGCAGTTGTTTACTACACTGTACAAATTCAAACCTGCACTATATACTTTTTCAAAATAACAAAATGCCTTCTGAATTTTTAGTTTGAAATCCACCTGTGCGTTTTTTATTTTTATTTTTTACAGTTTATTGTTTACTTCTCTTTATAATTATGTTGTTATCAATGGTTTCTTTAGTTTTCATTTTTTATTCATTCACTCTTTTATAATATAGTAACTATGCATTTATAATATAAAAGGGTTTTATACTATCTGGTTAAATTAATTATTCACCAATTTTTAAAATTATTATAATTATAAAAATTAAATAGTAAAATCCTCAACAAAAAAATAAAATCCTAATACTTTTCAAAATAATCTATTTAATTTCCTTTATTATTCTAATAAAATCAACCCCATTTTTATTATTTTAAAAAATATATATATTATACCCTTTGAAACAAATATACTATAGCAGAGAAAAAAAAGAGATCTTTTTATTATATAACAGTTTTTCTATCTTTAAAAATATTATCAAATGTTTTATTTAATTTTTTTATTTATAGAAATCTAAAATATAAAAACTAAAAAAAACTAAAATAATAATATAAAAATTAAAGGATATTAACGAAAAGTTGTTAAACTGTAAAAAACCAAAAATTAGTACACGTGAATCTTAAAATAAAAATGCCAGGAATATTTTCATACTTTAAAATTATACAGTGCAGGTTGAAATTTTGTAAGTGCAGGAAGTAACTGCCCAAAGTTTGTTACACTATTTCAAAATTTAGGCCCAATCTTACTATCACTTCTTTGATTACACATTCATCATTCTCCTATCTTTTAAACATATTTGAAAAATGTAGTTTATATATTATTCTTTTAAACGCGCCTTTTTTACCAAAAAAATTATAAGATATACGACACGTGTAATTTATCTCTTAATTGGTTACAAAACTCCTTATAATTATACTAGCTTAACCAACAAAATTTAGTGAAATTAGATGGATATTTTATACGTGATCCTTTTAATCAAGTGTTTTCTAAAGAGAGAATTATAACATATGTTACTCATCTAATTTATTTTTTCATTGACTATAAATCTCCTTATATTTATTTTAGCTTAGCCAACAAAATTTAGTGAAAGTAGTTTGATATCTCATTTACATGTTACCTTAAAAAAAAGGTTGGTATAATATGCTATCAAAATAAACATTCTTGACAATTTTTTAAATTTCATTTATATATTTTTGAAAATGAAAAAAAGTTAATAGTGATGGTTCTATTAAGTAAAAATCAAACTCGTGTTTCAAAACGACACTAAATTCAAACCGTATTCTAATAAGATAATCATTTGATTAAAGATATTGGTGAAAGTCCTTTGTGAAAGTCATACCAAATACACTTAAAACTGTTTTTCAGAAAAATGAAGAAAAGGAATAATTTTATATCATGATGCAATGTGGTATAATTATTTTGCAACCATCCTAACTAGATTTAACAACGATTGAATAAATAAGAACACTGTTCAAAATTTATAATTAAGAATTATAAGGTAAAAATAAATTTGGTCAACACGAATATTGTATAGTTTTGTTCGTTAAGGCTCTTTGATTCCATCTAATAACTGGTGATGACCATACATAGTGATTTACTAAGAAGAATATACACATATTTTCCTTAAAAAAAAAAGAAAAAAAGAAGAAGAAGAAATAGTCTTATGTAAAATTAAATGTTTGATAGGGTTTTTGGGTAGCTAATCATGTTTCCAAGAAAAAAACTTACGAAGCAACCTTCTTATAACACAAAAAATGCGTGTGTTAAAGAACTTGAAAAGTGCTTGACATAGAATTCGAAATCTAGGGTTTCGAGCTTCTTCCTCTTCAATCACTGGTTGCCAGTAAACTTTGACTCCATTCCGATAAATGGGTTCCTTGAGCTTCATGTAACGTCCTCCAGCTTTACTCAGTGGTAACGATGCTGAATTCCATGGACGCAATTTCATCAAATCCTTCAATTCTATCAATTCTGGTTTATGCGTCTGAACTGAAGCCATATCAACAACTGTGCTCACTCTCTTCAACTCTGCAAAACCTCTCTCACTCTCAATTTGAAGAAACAACAAACATTGTACACTATTTATAATTCATTCAAAAGATAAGGAAAACTAGAGATGTAAGCTACTTCTAATAACTCACATGCAGTTATCATATATTTAGATATAGTCAGTTTTTATTTGGATTCCCTGACAATATAAAGTAGCAGTTGGTTTAAAATTATTCAAAATTATTTTACATATCCCGATTTCAAGTAACTTTTTTTTATAATGTTAAGAGTATATAATGAATAAATGTTTTAAATTTATAAATTATATTTTTACAATAACTAATTTAATTGCTGTGTATAAAACTATTGTTAATTATTGATAATTTATTTTAAAAATATAAGCATTTAAATTGAAAATAGGTATAAAAGATGAACGATTACAAGAGATAAACAATTAATTTAAAAATATTATCCATATAAATCAAGATAAAAACCGATTTAGGTAGTTAACTATAAAGATAATGGATGAAATACATATCGAACGAAAGAAAATAAATATTAAATATTTTAAAAAATCACGTGTCCCACCATAATAAATCTTTCAAACATTTTTTTAATTTCAAATTTATAATTTTTATTCCCCAAACTAACCCTCTTATCTTATTCCTAATCTGATACCATCTTATATAATATAAGATCAGTCACGATATTTAAATAAAAATATTAACATAATTAGTAGTAATAATTTAATTAATATTTTACATTTAATCAGTTAATATGTACTGATATTTTTTTTTAATTCTCACAAGGAAGAGATTGAAATTATAATTTTAATTTATGATATTGATTATTTATTAATTATAAAAATTGAAAAATGATTATGTTAGCAATTACTTGCGCTAATTCGAATAAATATTGAATTAGTTTCTATATTATGTTTTAAATGTGCTAATAGCTTTCTAAAAATGTAAAACTTGATCAAAGTGTTAATGTATTGGAGAATTAATTACAATACAATTAAGTTTAACATTATGATTTTAGTAGAATATGTTGAAAAATAACTTTCTCAGACTATGTTCGATACTGTGTATGTTTGATACTGTGTAGAGTTAGTTTAGATTATGCAAAAAAATTAGATAATTAGCAGCAATCTCTAGCTTAATCATACTAAATGACCACTTTTTTTAAAAATAATTATCTATTTTTTGATAAATATATCTTAAATAAATTTATAGATAATTGATTATTTTGTCCTGCTTGTACGTAAGTTTGTATTACGCAGATAATTTATTATCCTAAGTGAAACAATATATTATCTTTGGAGAGAATCTATTATCTTAAGTGAGTCTAAGTATCCTATGCACATTTAATAAATTATTTCAAAAAATAAGCAATTAAATGTGGCATCAATAGCTAAGATCATCATTATGCTTAAAATAATGATTATCTAATCAATTAAAAAAAAGTGCATTATGCTTGAATTGATTATGTGATTTTGTTTAATAAAATAAATATAATGGATTATGCATTAAATGTTTATGAAATCAATAGAACTAATATATATTGCTTAAAATTCTTATGAATGATGCATAATAGTAAAGCATGAGACATCTTTACATCTAACTATGTCTTGACTTCAAATGATTTAGATCCCAAAATATTTATAAAAGAAAGATTGAAAGTGTTCAATACTTAAATACCTTAATAGAATTGAAAGTGTGAATCCTATTAAATGGCTTGGTAAACTTCAAGCATCTTCAGGTATATACTTAAAGATTTAATAAAAAATTACGAAAATAATTGTGTATACAAAAGTTTTAATAGTGTAATTGTTGTAATCAATAAAGTCACTTTAACAGAAACAAGTGTAATTGAAAAATGCCTTTATACTGTAAAATTCACAAGTCATATCACTCTTGCTGCATCAGAAAGATATTGTTTTGCTGAGAAAAAGAAAAGATATTGCTTTATTTAACACACTACCACTTTAAAAATATTTCAATTTTCGTACCGTAATATCACTTTAACTAATTACATTAAATTATTTTCCTTCCAACTTTATCAAGTTATATCACTATACCCTTTGATTTGAAAAGTACAATAAAAATTAATATAATTAAAAAAATACAATCTATAATACTTATAATAAAAAATTTTAGTTATTATATAATTTAGGTTTAATACTATTTTTCGTCTCAATATAAATAACTAAAAATAATTTAGTATTTAATTTTTTTATTTAATGTAATTCTTAATCTTTTTAAAATGACTTAATTTGGTCCTTTTTATTAATATTGTAGCAAGACAAGATATGACACGTATTTAATATTTTAAGCTTCCGTGGAAATGTGTTTGTAAGTATTTTTTAAGATGAAAAGAACATAATTTTTTGAACATTGAAGAGAGAATGAAATGGGGTTTTGTTGACGGAGTGTTTGAGAGACTTGGAGAGTGATTTCTGTACTCTAGTCATGTTACAATGGTCACTGAGTTCGTAGTTTTGCTCTCGTGTAATGTGGTGCTTTTCTATTGAGTTTCTAAAGTGAATTGCAATTCGTGAATCTTCAATTGTGATTCTCAATGTTTGGTTTCGGACTTTATGGTGGGTGTTCTCTAGTAGTAGTTCTCAATACTAAAAAATCTCCACAATAGCAAATAGGTGTGCAATAAAGGAATTTTTACTCCTACAACCATGAGAGGATTAAACTAGGATTAAACTGGCTTTGTAATTCTCATCCAAACAGTTGCAAGATGATAACAATTGGTATCGAGACATTGATAAATAGTAAAACAAACCCTTTAACGAACAGTAAAATAAACCCTTTAACCTAATAGAAGGAAAGAAGAAAAGAATCAAAAGAGAAGAATAAAAGAGACAAATCACATCATACATATGTTTCAAATCTAATTCCATAAGTAGAACTTTATATGCTAAGTCACCACCCTTATAACAACGCAAATAACAATATAATGGAATAGATTAAATTGAGTCAATAAAAAAATTGAGGATTACATCAAATAAAAAAATTAAGGAAGTAAAAAGATTTAAATATATTATTAATCAAAGTAACTGAGTGAATTTTGATTTTAATTCCCGTTGTTTAATAGTATTGTGATATAATGTCAACATGTAGCACCTAAAAATCTCTTATGATCCATTAAATAAAGGATATTTATTTATCTTAAAATGGATATTAAAGATTAAAACAGTGAGTTAAAATGTTTAAGAATGGAAAATCAAAGAAAAATATTTTATAATTACTAAAACCAAAATATACATATATTCTAAAAATTATAAATAATCATTTAAAAGTTTCATTCCTATAAACGAAAATTTAAAAAAATTATGGGAAAAAAACAAACAAAACCCTAAAAACATATTTGAATCATGTGATAAATTCACAACTGAATTTAATTCTTTATTTTCTTTATCAAAATTTACCTTACGGAAAACGTCTCTGATTGTAACCGGAAGAATAGCCAGGAACAGGATTGGTAGAGGGGAATATTACTTTTGGGTTAAAAAGAATTGGTACATAACGCCAATAATATATAATCTTCTATCAAGTATTAAATCAATTGTTTACTCTAATCCATAGCGTACTTCATTAAGGAATCTCTGTAGAAAGTATAAAGGACCATCATCAAGCAAAGTTATTAATCAACGTAGAATTTGAACCATAATTTTACAGATATCATATCATTCATGAACTGATTTGATTTTTTACTCTCCAAACAAGGCGACATATTTTATCACATACCAATCCATCATTAGTGACCTTGCATGTCAAGCATTTCATCCAGTCGGTTCAGTCTCTCCAATCCCTCACTAATCAAGAAACGGATCCTTTGCTTGTCGTTGCAGTTTCTATTATTTTCCATCTCTTGTCTGATTGTCTGTCTCAGTTCAGCTGCACACTCCATTACATCAACCAATGTTATCAAACTTACATGCATGTATCAATTAACTGGAAAACTTTCAACAGCTATTCCACCAAGTAATTTTCGGTGTAAAAAGAAAATTAAAATAAAGTAAGGATATCCATTCTTTTGGACCAACCTGAAACTAAGATAAAATCGTACACATGATGCACATTTATATATTTATTCGTACCCACAAGTAAATGTATCTTATTCAAGAAGAGGTTTCTTTACAATTCTCAGGAAAATGCATTTACAAATACTTCTTTCTTTAATATGGGAAAACCCCTACTCTATTGTCCGTATCCTACTGTCACAAACCAGAGAACATCAGGACTCATGCCTTGATTTCCTGAGCACCGAGTCTGTTTAGACACAGGTTTTGAGAGTTTTTCTACTTGAAAAAGTTCTATATTTCTAGTAGAGAGGCTCTCAGAAACTCTTTTAGCTTTGTATCCAAACAGACACTAAATAATTGATACTACATTTTAGTCAAGAAAATAAATAATATTTTTATGCAGTTCAGTTGTTATCCTAGTTTTAAGGAGAGTTTTTCTTCAAGTAGCTTCGTTGTTTTTTAAATGTTATAAAGGAGGTTAGCTTCAGCTTTTGTAGTACTTGGGTTTGTTCCTATTGTTATGGCCTTTTCTTATATACTAGCTTATCTAATAAGGATGGAGACATTGATTCTGAATAACAGAGATTGTCATTTCGCATATGTTTTTTATTCTTTCAGTTATAAAAAAATTTGCCTTTGTAGACCACAAAACGGCACAACAGTCAGAAAGTGCCATTGAAATTATAAAACTGTGGACCAAAGTGATCCTTTCAATTTTACCAACTTCAATTAACAGTTCAGAAGCAAATCTTCCAGATTATTTTGTTAAGGTTTGATTATAAAACCATAAATAATTGTATATAACATCACAAGAATGTTGGTTTGTATAAATGAGCCAGATGATTAAGCATATTCACCTCTGGCAGAAGAAGGGGCTCGACCAGAGATTCTCAATGCTTGTCTGTAAAGCCTCAAGACTCGAGCACGGAGAAGGAAGTCCTGCAGATCCATGGAGACAAAGAAACTATCCAGCCTCTTCCTAAACAGCTAGCCATTTCAGAAAACAAACAAAACAGTTACAAGAATAACACATACAGATGCAGAGTATGCATTTTTCTTCATAAGCCATCACTATTTTCATATATCAATTACCAAGTATAACCTGCGACGGATACAGTTAAGGTAAGAAAATAGTTAGGGGATGAAGAGTTAATGACAGAAAACAACGTTTATTTCATTTTCAAATCACAGTCTACAAGGATTGGAAAAGCATCAGTAGCACATTTTCACAAACACTTGGTGTGCGTTTCAACTATCGTATACGCCAAAACGGCTTAATGATTGAATGGGAAATTGAAAAAGCCGTTAACGATTCGTTCGTGACATTGCGAGAAATGGTTGCATGAAATTGGCGGCAAAAGATAAGCCACAAAATTAAAAAAATGGTAATGTAACATACAAGTTGTTTTAATGTAAGTTTGACATGAAATATATGCTACCTGTTCTCCTGTGCTTCATGGAAGGTTGATTTCTTTGTTTTGTAAATGCCCATTTCAAATGTGTTAGAGGCCCATTTCTGGACTTATAGAAGCCCATTCCAAAATAAAGTCAATATTTTTAACCAGTTCGTAATTAAAATTCAATATTTAATATTTTAAGCAACGATTTTTCCCAATGTGCAAATTTTGCCTAAAGTTAAAATTTGACAAATACATTCTCCAATAATGACTCATGTACCCTTTTGGCTTTTTACTATATTTTTTAAAATAAAGTATGAGACCCTCAAATACAAAATTTAGTACAGAAGGGAAAAGAAAAATATGAAATTGTACACCTATTTTATAACTAAGGGTTTAGTTATGTATTCTCATAAAAATTATACAGATATGATTGATTTGTGTGTGTCCAAATATCACATCAATTTATGTTTTATTGATCCATTATATCTTATTCAGGGTCACTTAGATTGTAATACATGATAACTTAGTAAGTAAATATAACAAAATGCATATCTCACTAGTTAAGAGATACTATACCATAATTGCTGGTACATTATAAACAAACTTATAATTTGATAAAATAGAGAAAAAAAATAGCCTAAGACTGCGGTTCAGAAATTAAAAGGCACAGAGGAAATTACAATTTTACCTAATTTTCAGTGTTTAAAATGACACTTAATCTATTTTTATCGTTCGTTTTTATAAAAAAGTTATTTTTTGGTCAGAAAATATAGGTACACACGGTTTATACCAATATAGATTAAAAAAATACTTGTAGTGCTTATTAAAAGTTAAAAACAATATTTTAAAGAAACAAAACGTGTTTATATGTTTTATTATTAAAGATTCACTTTCCTCTCGCGTTATTACCGCGGAAATTTTTATTTTTTTTAAGTATCTACTCATGTTGTTTATATAACATAAGCCTTGTCTTATTTGACAGGCACCAGTGTTTCAACTCTCGAAGTCCCTATCATCCTCGTCAAGTGACAGCATTAGGTTGGTAACCTTTTTCTGGTTGTAGTATTTTGATTTATTTTTTAAACTTATGTTTAAAAACTATACTAGGATAAATTAATTAATTAAACATGAAATAAATCATCTAATAAAAATTTCTATATTTTTAATACGATAATTTTCCTAATATTTATTTTATTTTCAACCCCTATAAGTCGATTACCAAATTAAAAAAAAAAATAGTTTAATATATCATGTCTCATTTTTCCTACCACGTTTATGCAGCGATAGCAAATTCAAAGTTTGTCTTATTTCACCAAAACCTTGTGTTCATCGCTATCTAAATATGTTGACTCACGTGTCATGTTTAGTGATCGGATAAAAAAAACTTCACAAGTAAGGCACCACCGCAAACATGTGAAGCGAATTAAGCTCGGATTAACACGGAGTGATTTAACTTGGCAAGAGAGATTTGATTTGACTCATATGAGTAATTTATAGAAGGACGTAACTTTTTTTAAAGTAATAAAGCTATAACTTGTAAGTTAAAAATGAACAAATATTTTTTTAAGCAACAAAAATCCATGATAGTGCCTAAGCATAAACCCGAAAACCGGTGTTTCGTTTGTCTTTCCTACGTAGTCTTGGCGATTTTATTTGACCAAACCCTTTCACTGTCTTACTCTCCCACCTTTATTGACAAAGTCAAAAAACACGCTAGCGTCACTGCCATATCATAATACCAAAACCCAACCCTCCCTTCCTACTTCCACACCTCACGCGTCCCTTTAAATACAACACTCTCCCTCCTGGTTCCAACAATTTCTTCACATCTCGCAGATTTGAATCCATGGAGAAAGAGAATAAACAGTCAAAGCTGAAGAACAGGATCTTGAAGATACTGCCAAAAGCTGCAGCAGTCACATTCCAAAACCCTCCCTTCAGCCCTGGCCGGGATCACAAGTTCAAAACCCATGGCGGCAAAGGCTTCTTCTCTGGCCCCATGATTCCCGATGCAGCTAGAAGAAAACCCAAGGATGGCGGCGTCGAAACTCAGGAGCCCACATCGCCCAAAATCTCGTGCATGGGACAGATCAAGCACAAGAAGAAGCACATTAAAAAGGGAGGCGCAAAGAGCATGTCCATGCCCACAGGGGCGAGAGAAAGCACGTCTTCCACCGCTCCCAGAGACACGACAACAGAGGAAAAGAAACAGGCTTCGAAGTTTCAGAGGATGTTGTTCCCACCGAAAGCTGCGGCGAGGAAAAAATCTGATGCGGGCGACGACAAAGCGCCGTCGTTGGGTTACATGAGGCGATTTGCAAGTGGGCGTGAGACTTTTTCGAATTTCGATTGGAAGGCCCAGATTGCTCCTGATGAAAGGGATTGCTATTCGGACAATGATGATAGAGTGGAGAGCGATGCCGAGGATGAGGTCACAATCCCTTTCTCTGCCCCTCTCACGGCTGGGGGTGCACCCTTGCTTAATGTGCAACCTCGGAAAGAGATTAATCTTTGGAAGAGAAGAACCATGGCAGCACCTAGGCCTCTTCAGCTGAATCCTGTGCTTACGGCCAAATGATTCTTTGCTTATTCAAACTTTTACATTTGTTTTTATTCATTTCGAACAAACACCGTTCTTGGTGTGTTGGCTCGATGAACAAGTATTGTCTTCTTCTTCTTCTTCCCATCATCGTGTATAGAAAAGATGGTTAATCATAAATCATGATTTATTTGATTTTTACTAGCTACTCTGTTTATTTTTCATACGAAGAAAATTATATATTCAAACCACGGTGGTTGTTGGGAAAATTTCAAAACAATAATGAAAATAATAAATGCTTAAGGTCAGACAAGCAGGGATGTGGTTGGTGGCTGCATTTTATTAAATATGTCCACCAACACTTTGGATCACTGCGACCATTCCTTTTAATAATGTTCATTTAAGTTTCCTTTTGGGATTTAACGTAGGTTTTATTACGTTATTCGCCTCAAAACTCGTAGTCTTTTATTTTTAATGTTCTTTCAATATTATTTTAATATTTTTATACTAACATTTAATTTTTCAGTTATTTGTTTTCAGCAACTCCATTTATATTTTGTAAATGTCTATCTCTTCATATTGTTAATTATTTATAAATTAGGAGGCAAGTAAGTTTGTAGTCCATAAAAGAGGTAATCAATGTGATTTTAAATTAAGATGATAAAAAAAGTATAATTAAGTTTTCTTTTGAACTTGAAGAGCCAATTTGACCAACTATTATATTTTAAAGATTAAAAATTTATTATAATTCATTATTTTATGAATGAATTTGACTTTTATTATAAATTTTAAGATGAAATTGATTGTTAGTGTGTACAATCTAAAGACTGTTTTATTATTTTATTAATTTTAGAGACTAACTTAATTGGTTGCTATAATTTATAAGAGTAAATCCACAGATCTAAACTATTTCCTCCTTATTATAATGTTAGCATTCTCATATGACCTTGCAAAATTGTTTGATTAGTTTATGCTGCGAAATCATTCAATGTGTACTTCTGTTTGCTTGAACATGCATGTACTACTAGCAATGTCCTCACATAAGCTCTAAGAATTTTCAAACTTAATATTTTCTTAAATAGAAAACTATAATTATTTATTTCAAACAAAAGAAAATATAAAAGAGATAAGATTGTATTTGAAGCATTGAAATTTGGGAGGAATGGTGGATATGACTAATCTATTTATTGTAATAGTTTTCGTTTTCTAATTAAGTATGGAATAAACATCCTTTGATTAATCTAGTGGAAGTTTATGCAGCCCTTCTCCTTTCCAACATAACAACCAGCAGCCAATTTCATATTCAACATTAATTAAGAAAATAAATATTAAATATCATATGATAAATATGACGAATATATAAAGGTAAGTAAATAAATATTACCTCCGGATTTATAGACTTGCAACCCTTAATTATGTTATTATAGTTAGTAGTATAAATTTGGCAAACTTTTCTATTATTTAAAGAAAAATCAAAACCGATGTAAATTTCCCAAAAGTATTAGCATAAAAAATCAAAAGTAGTATAAAACTGGTAGCAGCCACATAAAAGGAATAAAAATTGGAAGCCATTGACCATGGATTAGATTTGTTATTAAGTTGTTTATTGACTCAAATGGTGGATATGAGTAATTTAAAATAAGTAAAGATGTTGTGTGTAATTAAAAAAAGAAAGTGGCAAATAAGTTAATTTAAGTTGAGTTGTTATAAATAGAGAAAAATAATTAGTTTGTTGGTTTTTAGAAGTTTGGGATTTGAAACCGTAAGTGCTATGGATGAGGCAAGTGCAATGAGCGACAGCGAATAGGATTGTCGCCACATAGTATAGTGATGAAGGGAAAATCTATGATTTGATGTGTTGATGAGAATCACATGTGGCCACGTTGCTTCTTGTTTTGTTCCACACCACCAGATAAGATTGCAAATTTTAACACGGACCTTCTTTCAAAACCCTAAAACCAACATTTACACAAATAATAAATCCAATCAAAATCTATACAAGTCCCATCAAACCCATTACCCAAGGCCGAACCCTGAAACGCGTGTCAAACCTCAATCAGGCCCGATCAAGCCCAATCTATTTTGTTCGTTTTAATATTTAACACTTTTAAATATAAATTTAATTTCCTAATTTCTAACTATTATAATTAAGTTTATTTACTATTTTCTTCTACTTAAACTCCAATACTTCAGTCTCTATCCCAAATTTTTATAAACTATATCGATTAAATCAATTTATTTTTTTTTCTTTTGCTTTAAACTTTATAAACTAAGATATCAAATTATGGTTAAAGGGTCTCTTTCTAAAGATGTTGAAATATTAATTTCAGATCTCATTAGTTCATGTAGTGTCATAGATAGACCGAAATATAAAATTCGAACAATTCTGCTTTTCTAAAGTATCTTTACCTAGTTCAGTTCAAAGTTAAGTAGTTATAGTTTAATTTTTCTGTTGAAAAAGAATATAATTTATATAATTACTATGATTGAATAAAACTATCAAGAATCTTACACGAAAATCATAAGAATATTCATTTGTGATACTTGAAATCAGTTGAAAAAAAATTTAAACTTTAAGAATTATATAATATTAATTAAAATTAAAAAACAACACAATAAGTAACTAGGATTGATAAAAAGTATTTTTTTATTAACAATAAACACACTCAATTATGATGCTCTGGCTAGAAGGCCAACGAATCATAGCAAAATTTTAGTTAAATGTGTTCCTTTATAATTAATCAAATCTCTACCGCTTCTTCATTTATATAAACTTTTTAGTTATTCGTGTCTCAAATATATGGTACTGTCCAATTATTTGAATAAAAATATCTTGAAGTTTAAACCGGATTTGTTTAATTTTAAAAGCAAAAGAAGTTCATTTATTAAAAAAACTTGAAAAACAAAAGACTAAGTATTAATTTTTTTTGTATCTCTTTTTTTTTTAGTGTAGCTTAACACCTAAATGTTCAAAGCTTATTTCCCCGAAAACAAAATTAAATGTTTTTTTCCACTGGTCAAATTCACAATTCACAATATTTTTTTGTAGAACAAGAATACGGAGATTATTTGGATTTGGGAAGAAGCGCTCCCACGCCCTGCATCTCAGCGCATGGCCTTAGCCACCAACATTCTGCTTGCTTCATTGAACTGCAATGGTTCCCTTAATTTGATTTTGGAATTCTAAAATTTCTGATTAGCGTGCTAGCCAGGTTTTAGATGCAGTTATTATATGACGTGTATTTTGGATGTGTGCTACCTATGTTCGTCTTGGCTCTGACACATGCAAGCAAAGTACTTATAGCCCTCAACTCAACCCCTCAAATCACTACTCTTTACCAAGTCAAACCAAAATCACGGTGGTTCCCAAGGACCTGGGAAAGAAAATCTTGGTGAATTGTAATATATATGTAGCAGTTTTGTTTCTCTCAAATTTCTCCACAGGTACAGGTATATATCAGAAACATGTCTCTTGAAATGAAGTTGATAATACAGATAACTAGGCATACATTACATTATATATGTAGTGAGTGATTAAGAATTTAAAATTAATAAGTGACACGCACACCCTGGTACCTAAGAATTTCACCAATGAGCTCCCCTTTGCCGGAACCCACGTACCTACCCTCGATGTTGCCGTCTCTGATGAACAGAAAGGTGGGGACCTGCACCACTTCCATGTCCCTCAAGAACTGCATGCAGCTTTCATTCTCGTCCCCGTTCATCCGCGCGAACACCACCGAGTCCATTTGCCTCGACAGCTTAACCACCGTGGGATAAACCTTTACGCAGGGGCCACAATGCTTAAGTCCCACATCGAGCACGATGAGCTTGTGGTCCACCTTGTGATCCTCTATAAGCTTCTGAACGTCCTCCACGCTGTGCAGCTGAACCACGGCCGAATGACTGTCCCCGTAGTACAGCACGTCCCCCACCAACATGTCTGGCCCGATGGCTTCCTCCTCGTGGATCTTCTCCCGGCTCTTGTAGAAGCTGAAGTGAGGCACATTCTCCACCTTCTCTCTCTTCAAGAGCTCCTTTGTCTTCGCCGATTCGTCTCCCATTACGAGGATGAATTCCACGTCGCTGCAGCTGCGGCTCAGCTCCACCATGAAAGGGTATATCTGGCTGCTCTCCTCGCTGTCGCTGGCCGCGTATTCCACCACCACCAGCCTCTCCTTGGCGGACTGGAGCGCGGAATCGAACTCCTCGATGCTGTGGACTCGCTGAACTCTCTCTTTCTTTTCTGTTTTCTTGGCGCCGGGAGCCGCCGTGGCTCTGGGGATTAGTGGTGTCCGATTATGAGAGTTGGGGAAGGTTGATATCCGTAAGGAGGGGATTTTAGGTAGAAAAGGTAGAGTAGAGGCATGGGAAAGAAGAGGAAGGAGCTTTGGGTGTGGGGAAACGGAGATGGGGGTTTTGGATATTAGATTGTTGGTGAGTGTAGCCATGAGATGAGAGAGAGAGAAGAACGAAGAATGGAAACTGAAGAAGAAGGAAGATAGGAGTGAAAAGGGAAACAAAATGGCACTGAACAAATATCATATCCTCTCCCTTTACATGTGGTCTATACTACTGACACCTGTCTTCTCCTTCATACTTTCTATTTTCAGTTTATTCTGGTCCAGATTAATGGGATTAAGTTTGAGTGTCATTTTCTTTATAAGATTTTTTTTTATTCTTTTTTCTTTAACAATTTATATGGACTTATTTCTCCAATATATGTATACACGTCAAATAGTGATTGATAGATTGAATATTAACAGTTTCTATGTGTTGATTTACGCGTGTCTGTTCAGTTGTTCGTCTTAAATCTATTTATTTGAGTGTCTTTATTTTGGTTTCAAATGATTGAATTCAAAAAATGAGTTTTTAACAAAATGCTGACTATGAATTTAATTACTACCATTACTTTCATCAATTATGTTATAATTTTTCACTAAGGAAAAAAAGGAATAAAAATTAAGTTGAGTATGACTTTAATTACTGTAATTACTGTTCTTATCTAATTTGAGTGGGGATCATTTAGGGTGATGTCCATGGCAGAAGATTCCTGGATCCTCAAGAAGACAATAAGAGTGTAAAAAAATGTTAATAGTGTAGGTCATATTTATAAGACCTCCCTTAATAATCATATATTCTCTCATAATCACAAATTATCATTATAATATGATTGAGGTCAAAAAGTCAATTAAAATGAATTAAGATCCATAATAATAAATAATTAATTGGTAATTAATAATAAGCCAGGCGTAATAGATTGACTTAAACCTGGTATACAATTACTTTCCTCAATTATCCTATAATTTTTCTCTAACGAAAAAAAATATAAAAATTAAGCATCACTATTTATATTTATAAATACACAGTTAATACCTTTTATCAATTGATATATATACTTTTATCGATTGACATATATGGAGTTGTCTAAAAGGGATTGCATTGTTCAGTTTGATTTTCTCCTAGTACAGCCAACGGTTTATAAAGGATTATAGTGGTACTGCGGACAAGCCATGATATGTTACAGTGGCACTGCATAATAATTATTCATCTTTTTCATCTATCTTTTTCGGGACATTACTACAACAAAATTATTAAACTATAATTAATTTAATAATTAATTTAGAAACTAAAAATAATTAATTATTATATTAATTAATTTAAAATAAAAATAATTAATTATTGTATTAATTGATTTAGGTATTACTGCTATAGTTCTTCAACAAAAGAAAATAACAAAAATATTTTCCACTTACTTTCATATTAAATTTATTTCTTTTTACTTTCTTAAATCTTCTTAGTTTTCAATTTTTATTCATTCACTTAGTAATTATGCATTTTTAATATAAAAAGGTTGTACACTATCTGGTTAAATTAATCGCTAACGTAATTTTTGAAATTATTATAATTATAAAAATTAACTAGTAAAATCTTAAGAAAAAAGTAAAATCCTACTACTTTCCAAAATAATATATTTAATTCCCTTTATTATTCTACTACCATTTTTATTAATTTTCTTAAAGAAAACATATATTATACCCTTTGAAACAATATACACTGTACATATTAACATATTTATTTGAAAGTTATATTTACCAAATAAAAGATATTAACGAAAAGTTGTTAAACTCTAAAAAAAACAAAAACCAGTACACTATTTCAAAAGTTAGGCCCAATTTTTATGACTTTCGTGCTTATTCGTTTTCATCATTCTGCTTGTCTATTAAACATATTTGAAAAACATAGTTTACATATTATCCTCTCAAGGATGCCTTTTTTACCAAAAAATTATAAAATATATTATACGTGTAATTTATTTCTTCAGTGACTACAAATCTCCTTATTATTATATTAGTTTAACCAACAAAATTTACTGAAATTAGATTGATATCTTATATTACGTACATGTTACCTTCAAAAGTATAATTGTTATCGAAATATACATTTTTGACATTTTTCAAATTTTATTTATATGTTCTTGAAAGTTAAAAATAAATTAATAGAGGTGGTTCTAGTAGGTAAGGATGAAATTTGTGTTTCAAAATAACACTCAATTCAAATCTTATTAGAAGAATTGGTATAAGTTTCTTTTCAAATTTTGACCAAATACGCTTATTATACATTGTTACACATTTACAAAATGTTTAAATAATTTCATTTATTATAATGTCATAACTTACAAAATGAAATAGTTCATTCTTCACGTTATGTTATCCATAGGATTTATTTCTCATTGACTATAAATCTTCTTATGTTTATGTTAACTTAGCCAACAAAATTTAGTGAAAATAGATGGATGTCTCATATTACATGTTACCTTAAAAGAAAAAAGGTATAATATGCTGTCAAAATAAACATTCTTGACAATTTTTTAAATATTATTTATATATTTTTGAAAATGAAAAGAAAGTTAATAATAATGATTCTACTAAGTAAAAGTCAAATTCGTGTTTCAAATGACACTAAATTCAAATCATATTCAAATACGATAATCATTTTATTAAAAATATTGGTGAAAGTAATTTGTGAAAGTCATACCAAATACACTTAAACTATTTTTTAAAAAAGACGAAGAAAAGCAATAATTTTATATCATGATCCAATGTAGTATAATTATTTTGCAATCATCGTGCCTATATTTAACAACGATTGAATAAATAAGAACAGGTCTCTGGTTCAGAATTTGTAATTAAGAATTATAAGGCAAATATTTTCCTAAACAAAAAAAAAAAAAAAAAAAAGAGAGGGAAGAAGTAGTCTTATGTAAAATAAAATGTTTGACAAGGTTTTTGACTAGCTAGACATGTTTCCAGAAACAAACTTACGAACAAACCTTCCTATAACAGAAAAAATGCGTGTGTTAAAGAACTTGAAAAGTGCTTGATATAGAATTCGAAATCTAGGGTTTCGAGCTTCTTCCTCTTCAATCACTGGTTGCCAGTAAACTTTGACTCCTTTCCGATAAATGGGTTCCTTGAGCTTCATGTAACGTCCTCCAGCTTTACTCAGTGGTAACGATGCTGAATTCCATGGACGCAATTTCATCAAATCCTTCAATTCTATCAATTCTGGTTTATGCGTCTGAACTGAAGCCATATCAACAACTGTGCTCACTCTCTTCAACTCTGCAAAACCTCTCTCACTCTCAATTTGAAGAAACAACAAACATTGTACACTATTTATAATTCATTCAAAAGATAAGGAAAACTAGAGATGTAAGCTAATTCTAATAACTCACATGTAGTTATCATATATTTAGATACAGTTAAGTTTTTATTTGGATTCACTGACATAATATAAAGTGGCAGTTGGTTTAAAATTATTCAAAATTTATTTTATATATTATGATTTTAAACAACTTTTTTTATAATTTTATGCTTAGTTTTTATACTATTAAAATTATAGTAAGTAAATAATTTAAATTTATAAATTATATTTTTATAATAACTAATTTAATTACTGTATAAAACTATTGTTAATTATTGATAATTTCTTTTAAAAATATAAGTATTTAAATTAAAAAGAGATAAAATATTAATGGTTAAAAGAGATAAACAATTAAATTTAATAAGATTATGCATATAAATTAAAATAAAAAACGATTTAGCTAATTCATTTTTAACTAACTATAAAAATAATTGATGAAATACATATTCCAACAGAAGAAAATAACTATTGAATATTTTACTCCCCAAACACGACAGAGGAAAAGAAACAGACTTCGAAGTTTCAGAGAGGATGTTGTTCCGCGCTGGGAAAAAAATCTGATGCGGGCAAGGACAGATTGCAAGTGGACTGATTTAACGTAGATTTTATTATGCTACTCGCCTCAAAACTTGCACTCTTATATTTTTAATGTTCTTTCAATATTATTTTAATATTTTTATACTAATCAGTACTTTATTTTTCACTTAATTATTTTTAACAAACCCTAAATCTTATACTCTAAATATCTATCTATTCATGTTGTGAATTATTTATAAATTAGGTTGACGCGTAAGTTCATAGTCGATGAAAATGGTAATCAATATAATTTTAAATTAAGATGATGAAAATGTATAATTAAGTTTTTTTAAACTTGAGGAACCAAATTGACTAATTATTATATTTTAAAAATTAAACTGCTTATAATTTATTATTTTATGAATCAATTTGACTTTGATTATATTTTTTAAGATGAAATATGAGACAGACTTTTCATGTTCATACGTCTTTTAAAATTAAACTCTGAAGCCTGATTAAATCAGTACTTATTTGAGCAAATGACAAAGAAATAATAGTTTTAAGTATGGGCGGTGTCTTCCTCATAAATATAATTTTTATTAGTCAGGAGGATTTATACTAAACATGTTAATTAGTATATTTAAATCTGTATTCGGATTTTCTTATAAAATTTCGGCTAGTAACCTTAAAGATTGACATCAACTAGAAGGCTTCTCAACTTATATATTACAAGATTGATTGTTGATGCGTATAATATTCTAGAGATCATTTTATTAATTTTAAAGCATAAATCTAAATTAATTGAATGTTATAATTTTTAAAAATAAATCGACGAATTGAAAATATTTTCTTCTTGTTATAATGTTAGCATTCTCATATGACCTTGCAAAATTATTTGATTAATTTATCCTGCCAAGATATTGAAATTGTACTTGTGTTTGCTTGAACATGTACCTACCACTAACACGTCCTCACGTTAATTTTTTTAGGCAAATAGCACTATTCTATTCGGAAACACCCACGGTAACAATTTTGATTATTAGTTAATTTAGAATTAAGATAAAAAATAATATAAAATAATTAAGTTTTAGTTAAAATAATAAAAAATATTTTTTATTTAAAATAATAATAATAAATATTAACAAATCATTTTTGAAAATTACATGAAATGTTGTGAATAATATCACATATGATGCAATTTTTCTTTATTTTTTTGATAAAATATCTTTCATAAAATCATGAAAAAATTAAATCTGATTGTATATAAAGTTACTGTTATATCTTAAATTAAAAATCAAAATTTATTTTTATCAAAAAATTAATTCTATTTTTATTGAAAATCAAATTTAATTTTTGTCAAAAATCAATTTTATATTTATCGAAAATCAAATTGTATCTTTATCAAAATTTTATTTTATTTTTATTATTAATTATTTAGATATCTTTTTAACAAACTAAAAATACAAATTTTAATTCTAATAATAATTTTATAATTTATTATGATTTTTTTTCCAATTTCAATTTTAATATACAAATACGGATACAAAATTATTATAACTTATTGTGTCCAATTTAAATTTATTATAAAAATATAAAATAAAATAATTTATCATTTATTTTTCCATTATAATTAATTAGTTAAAAATAATTATAAAATATTTCAATTTATTCTCTTTATATTATTCTTTTAAAATTTTAATGGAATCATTTTTTTTTATCCCAATCGTTAGAAAAATAAAAATAAAAAGTAAAACTAGCAAAAGTTCGTCCTCACATAAGTTCTAAGAATTTTCAAAATTAACATTTTCTCAATAAATTAGAAAAACAATAATATATGAGCTGAATCGAGTAGATTCTGCTGATTTTAATGCTGTTTATTCAATGAAAAGAAAAATAATTGTCCAAGAATGAGAGGTCTCCAAGCCTACTCCAATCCAATGATTTCAGATGCTCTCAACACTCCTCCTAGGTTAAATAAAATCTACCTAAATAACACAAACATAAAATCTTAACAAACTCCTAATATAAAAATACCAATAACAACTTCTCAGCTATCTTAATATAAAAATAAGAACAATCACACACAATCCTGTTTTCAATCCCTATTCATTATGTTAATTACTAATTATATCTCATTAAAATCATTATTCTTATTAAAAATAACTTAAATGGCTTAATAAACGGAAATTCACTTATTAAATAAGCTTTATTATCCATAGGATCTTACCTTGAGATCAATCCACATCCTATTAGTAACACAAATGAATCATTCATGAACTGATGGAGTCGCCCAATTCATAACACCACACACCCCTCAGGTTTCGACTCTCGAGGCTTAAATTTATATTTCAAGTCAAAAAGATGATACTTAATTCATAACGTAAGAAAATGTAACTAAAACGAAAGAGATCGATCTACCTTGTTCTTGATATATTTGGAATTCGAGAGTTCGATCTTTTTGCAGTTTCTTTATTTGATATTTTTTATGCTGAAAAAGTACTAAATTTAACAATTGATCTAAAATTTAAAAAATTCATTTATGAAAAAATGAAATAATAACAATGTTTTTTTTTTTCAAAGTTACCTTCAGTAATTATCTCTTAAAAAACAGTTTCTTAAGAGATGAGATTGTTTGTAAATTACTTTTGGCCCTGACATTTAAGTTTTAGAATTGTAAGATGTATGAGATAAATTTAAGACAAATTTAGAAAATAAATGATGGGATGTTTCTAATTTGACCGATAAGGATAAAAAATTTGAAATTTAAAGTTGTAGCACTCTTATATTTTTTGGGAAATTACTCTGTCACCCTTTTCGAACTTGTAATGGACTTCTATGGTCTGGCTGGGCCTTGTAATCCACAAAGCAACTTTACGAATAGGCCTGGCTCTTCTGGACACACTTAAAATGAGGACAAATTCTTCCTGCACCCTAATATCTTCTTCCTGCACTCTAATATAAAATTTTAATTCCATAATTGACCCTATCCGGTTTATACGGGTAAAAACATAAGAACCGGATGACACCCCCATCTGGTTCATATTTAAAAAAAAAATGACAACCGGATGAGTATGTCATCCGGTTGTCATTTCAAAATAAAATGACAACCGGATGGCACCCCCATCCGGTTGTCATTTCAAAATAAAATGACAACCGGATGACACCCCATCCGGTTGTCATTTAAAAAAAATTCATTTTATTTGGAAATGACAACCGGATGGCATACTCATCCGGTTGTCATTTTGATTTTGAAATGACAACCGGATGGGCTGTCATCCGGTTCTCATTTCCAAATAAAAATGAGAACCAGATGGAACCCGTCCTGTTCTCATACATCAAATCGAAAAATTCTTCTATTCGTCGTCGACAACGTCTAAACCCCAAATCAACTACTCTAATCAGCAATATCACTTACTAATTGCTAATAAACACCAAAAATTACTTAATTATTGCTTGTTTTAAGGATTAATCAAAGATTTGAAAACAGATGAAGTTAAAATGACAACCGGATGACATACTCATCCGGTTGTCATTTTTTTTGAAATGTGAACCGGATGGGGGTGCCATCCGGTTCTTATTTTTTTGCCCGTATGAACCGGATGGGTGTGCTGGGGTATTTATGGAATTAAAAAATTTGTATTAGGGTGCAAGAAGAATTTGTCTAAAATGAGGTATTATGATTTTATCAGAAAAGAACTTGTATTCGCCTAATTCTTTTATATATTTTTTCTCGTATCATATTTAGTGTAAAAATAGTTAAACTATAGTTGTTATTGAGGCAAGGGAAAGTTAACAAAATAAAGATATTAAAAAGTATTACTTTAATTTAGTTTTTTTATGTAAATCAATCACAAATATCTTTTAAAAATAATTTTATTAGAATGATAAATATAATTTAAATTTGTTTTTAGTCTTTTAAATTAGGATATTATTTTTTTGTCTTTTAATTAAAAATTTACTTTTAATTTTTTATTTTGCAAAATGTTATTTTTAAACACTAAGGTTAGATGACGCTAGTAATATTGATAATACGATAAATAGTTGTTTACTCAAAATTTACCATATAAATTTAATTGAGTGATATGATTTTTTGAAAGTTTAAGTATATTTTTATTCCTCCAAAATGAGGACATTGCTTACTCTACTCCTCCAATAAAAAAAGTATTTTTAGTCTTCCAGTTATGCAAAATATTATTTTTAATCTATAGAATTAGAGGTTGTTAATCGAATTTTCGATCAAGCAAACATCTTATAACATCATTTTCAACTTTACTCACATCTCATATTCCAAGATCTTAATCAAAGGATAATAATCCAAATTAACTATAATTTCTTTATTAGAATAACATTCCGTCACATCAACCTATCTAGTGTGTCCTTTATTGTTAGAATATTGTGAGAAAGTAAGTTAGAATATTGTGAGATAGTAAAGTGGCTTAGTTGGTGACAAGTGTCAAGTAAAAGTTCCTTCAGTGATGGAGAAGTATATTAAATAAGAGACTAACACCATGACTTGCCAAATTCCAAAATCAATAGTGGTATTTTATTTTAAAGAAACCATTTATGTAGGATAACCACATTATTATCGTTCTCAATAATGTGTTAATTAATAAAATTTTAATAAACTTTCAAAAACTATCTTGTTCAACTAAATCTAGATTGAATATTCACTAAACCTTGGTTTTGCTACAGTTATTAATGTCCTCTAACCCAAAATACGAAAATAAAATTATGCAAAATTAAAGGACTAGAATATAAAATTTTAAAATGAGAGGACATGAAGAAACGTGCACCTAGTTTGAAGACTACAAGAATATTTAAAGTTTTTTTAAAAAGTTTGGTTTCGCATCGTGGAGTCTTTGTTTTTATCTCTGGGTAGTTGGGAATGGGAAAACAGGAGAAAACTGAGGTGACGATGAACTTGGTAGTTGGAAATGTCAACATTTTATTTGGATAAGATAAAGGCAGCTCCAAATATTATGTTTGACTTGGCGTGTTTGTGAAGACAAAAAAAACGTAGCCACTTCCATTTTCATTATCCATTATCGAAACTCTGCAAAACTTTAGCGGCTGTCTCCTACCGTTTCAAAATTACACAACTACCACGGCGCGTGAGATCATAATGTCAGACAACAAATAACACCGTTACAAGTAACATCGACCGTCTAGAAACAGTTGTACCGTTACATCCTAAGAAAATGAACATAGATTTTGAAACACAAGAGAAATTACGGTCAGGCAGCTCGCTGCAAGTCAACGACTTTCTTCCATGAGTCGCGGGAGGAGATCTCGTCCAACCACCTGGCCACGTTGGGAGAAGTGAAGAGAGGAGCGGCGTCGGCGGCGGCCAGCAAGTAGTGGGCGTTGGGAAGATGGGAAAGATCGGCGAGAGAGAAGTCATCCCCAGCCAAAAAACGGCTCTCTCCGAGCCTCTTGTCGTACACATCGAGGACTTTGGCCAGCTTTTCTTTGTTCTGCTTGATGGCACCCTCGTCTTGCTTGATCTTCATTCGGGGGGCGAATGCCAGCTGGAAGACCAGAGTGGAGGAGGGTGGGTTGAAGTTCTGAGCTTCTGCCTCCAGCCATTGATCTATGGAGGCCTTGGCCAAAGGGTTTGTTCCGTAGAGCTCCTTATTCCCTTTGTCCCCGTATTTGTCGCATACGTAGCGGCATATAGCTCTGGACTCTGATTTGAATCTGATGTTAGAGTTAGAAGTAATGAAAGAAGAGTTGGTGGGAAGCTAAGGGAACCTACCGAAGAGGGAAATGTTGTCATCCTGAAATGCAGGAACTTGTCCGAAGGGGTGAAGCTTCAGGAAGTCAGGGCTCCTGTGTTCCCCTTTGGCCATGTTCACCGGAATGAGTTGGAATTGGACGTCTTTCTCCAGCAGACAGGCCAAAACCCTAGACACGGCAGTGGACATGGCTGGACCGTACACCTTCACTGTCGGCGCTGCCATCTTCTGATCTGGTTTACGGAGTACGAGTGTGAGTGTGAGTGTGAGTGAAGGAAGGAAAGAAGCAACAGTTACTTGTGCAGATTTGCTTTATCTTTCTTAGATCTTATCCTATCTCATCCAATTCAGTTCAAAATCTCCCACATCATGTGCCTCCCACCTACCCTATCCACTTTCCTAATACTCAATGTTTTGTTTTCTTTTATCCACCCAAATAAATTTAAATAAACAATATTATCTATTTTTTTTTCTTCTATTCAATCTCTTATTTAACTACAGTCTTGATGTCGACGATAAAAATATTTTTTAATAAAGGAAAAGGATGAATTGCCGTTTTAGTTTAAAGGAAAAAAACAATTTTGAAATTTATTGATTCATGATTATATTTTATTATTCTTTTCATTAATTTCTCTACCCTTTTCCTTATCTTTTTCTCTATTTTTCTCAATAAAAGAAAATACTTGACTTTTATTTGCCCGTCTAACCCGTTCTTTTGTTTATCTTTGGAATGGAAGGTAAAAAACATTTGTTTTCCTAGGTACAACGTGGAAAAATCGCTTCCTTACCCTTCAGGCAAATTGATTCCATCGTTAGATATAAAATCGTTTTTAACAGATTAAATACTCTGTATAGCATACATCTCATAAATAATAGCCTTTTTTAAAATAAAAGAAAAATAATGGAATAAAAGATTCTTTAAATAGCATACAAATAATTTTCATACTTAATTTCTTCTACTTTTAAAGCCGTCCAAATAATTGAAATCGAAAATCTTCACCTTTTAATCCTATTTATCTTTTATTCTTGATATTCCAAAGTTTTCGTGTTTCCATTTCATTCACAATCCAAGGCATAAAACTAAAAGTGATACCCAACATGGTTTTGTTTTTTCTATCTTTCTCTAAAAGTGTTACGCATGAAAGCTGATTCCTGAGAGCTTTTTTCTTCAAAAGTATTATCGTATCTTACCAAAAGGTTTTATTCATTGATTTTGCTTATTGCATAAATTAACCTTTTTTAGATGCCATTCGAATATGGGTATCACCACTTAGCAAGAATCATTACTTGATGAGAAGTGTATTGTCTCTATATATATAGTCTGCGTTTACGGTACTTTCTATCATTCTTTTGTCCCACCCAAAACTTACAAATATGGAACACATTAATATAATTTAGAAATTCTATATTCACTAATGTTTACAAACAGAAGGAGTAAAAATAAAATTTTAAAAATTGGTTTGAAACTATATTACACCATTGCGAAACCGTCACGAATTACTATCATCACCTCAGAACAAGTGGGAAATTCCGGCAATATAATTAACCGAGACACTGTGGACTTAACCAACGAAAACCAACATGACGCCTAAGTAACACTGAAATTGTGATTTGAAAGTCATTGTATGCTTGATATGAATCTCACACCTCAATATTAACTTGAGCGTTGTAATATTTTGAGTACTTTCCATTTTGAAACTAAGATTGGAAGATTCTATGATCAAGATCATTGAGACTTAAACCAAGATAGTAGAAACCCAAGATTTCAAGACATATCAATCAGCAAAATAAATGGCGATAGAATAAATGTTTTTATAAGATCATCTGAACTTGTAAAGACATTACGTTATTATTAAAATATTAGCTTACTGTTATGAAATATAATATTTTTCAAGAACCATAATTACATTTTGAGAACTATTGGTGTTGATCTTATTATGGTTATGGTGACACGTATGTGACATTATTGATATTCTATTCAATCAAGTTTGCGCACATAATAAATCATATATGTGCAGAACAACATGTGCAGAAGAACAAGAGGTGCAGAATAACACAAGAACGAAACAATAATGCAAGAGCGGTGTGAGATAAAGAAGTAAGCACAAGTAACATTAAAAAAGTAGGAAAGGTAAAGAATATGTTATATGTTCTAAGAACAAAGCCACATGATTGTTTAAAAATTAAGGACACCCCCAAGTGGTGAGGCTCTCCAACCTGAAAGGCTTCTTTTGACGTCATGTATCCCTCTAAATTTGTAGTTTAAAAAAAAGGACCACATGTGAATGAGATAAATCTCATTTTCTTAAGTTTGTTTCTATCTGATGATTGCGACAAAAGACATAAACTTAACACCTTGTCCTGTTCTGGCAAACTCTTACCCCCGGATTCCGTTAACGGGTTATCAACTTCTTAAAACAGGACACGAGGTCTGGTTTCTAGACTTTTTGGACTTTC
>Ga0209489_102976_pt1 | contig 33687 bp, 18 predicted proteins | sample SiratrowhiteBW_FD_187527 | JGI IMG/M metagenome (GOLD analysis project Ga0209489, IMG submission 187527) | Root nodule microbial communities of legume samples collected from California, USA - Siratro white BW (SPAdes) (version 2) | ecosystem: Host-associated > Plants > Roots > Nodule | place...
TATATATATATATATATATATATATATATATATATATATATATATATATCAAAATAATAAATATTTTTATTCATTGTTGATTTTTAAATTTTTAATCACTCTGATTTTTTTTTTTTGAACTAGAACAAAGTTAATTTTAATTGAATATTAATTTGATATTAGTAATTTTTATTTTTTCTTGTAAAATAAATATTAACAAATAAAGTATAGTTATATGAAAGTATGAAATTATATTAAAAATTAATTATTCTTTAAATTTATGGAATTTTGTGAAATGTTACTAACAAAAAAATTTAAATATTATTTTCAATTTTAATTGATATTTCTTCTTATTAAAACTAAGTCCATGATACTTTTGAAATTTATTCTATTACTCAATTATTATTATTTTTATTTCTATCAATCAAATTTACTAATTAAGCATTAGGAATGATAATGGATTTACCTATGTCTTGATATTCATGGTATATTTTATTCAAAAAGATTCACCAATTATTTTATATATTTAAATATGTGTTTTAACTATTTTATTATTTTATTCTTTTAAAATTTAAAAAAAAAATTTCAAATATAAACTTAAATAAAAATTAATATTAAATTACAATCTAAATAAAACTGGCTTTCCTAAAAAAAGTCATATTGTAGAGGTAAAGATAAACAATATCTAAAGAGTGATCACAAATTTCATAGAGATACTCAGTAGAGAGGGATTGTGTCTTTTAGAGAGGGATCGTGTCTTTTGACACATACAAGAATATGAAGATTTGTTTTTGTATAAATATAATCTTTTGCATTGTTAGTGGTAACAACAATGTCTCATTCTTCAATGAAATCTTCTACTCTTCTACGTGTATGGTTTGAAAGGAAAATAGTCGTTTCAAGATACATTAAATGTTCTTGACTTAGCATGAAAAGTGTACAACTTTTTTTACAACACTCCTAAAACATGACAGAGCTTTACAGGATTGGATACGTAGCTTCTTTCCACTTTTGGACAAAAGCATGTGACCTAATATACTTGATTTGACTTCGCAACATGATATCTTTCCGTTTTCAAATAGTTGTTTGCATGAAGTGACTTTAGCAAGTTCTGCAAGAGAATTTTTAATGTTGAGAGGACATTACAATATTTTCTTGAAAGACACAAGAAGATTATAAATATAAAATAAGTATTTATTAAATATATTATGAAATGCCTACTTTCTTTCTTTGTCAGTCTTCAAGTAACTTATATATAGGGAAAACTACTTTTTAAATGATGTACATCACTCCTTACATTTATCAGAAGATACATATATTAAAATTTATCAGAAGAGATATACATTAAAATGACATATGTATCCATCCAATCATAAATCTTGTGTCTGATAGACTAGATTTGCTCCTCCGTGTCCTGACATAATTTAATACAACATTAAATTATATTTTATACTTAATTAATTATATTTTATAATTAATTGTCTAAATACACCACCAAAATCAAATATAAAATATATTAACTTGAATAAAATAATCTTTATTTTTCATAATATTTAAAATAATAAAGTTTAAACATATATTTTCGTTATTTTCAAGTTTTCATAAAGAATTTTCAAGGAAATGCATAATAAAAAATATTATTTTCAATTTTAATTAATATTTCTCCTTATTAAAACTAGATTCATGATAAATTTGAAATTTACTATATTACGCAATTATTTTTTTATTTTTATCAATCAAATTTACTACAAATTAAGCATTAGGAATAATAATGCGTGGTATATTTTATTAAAAAAATCACCAATTATTTTATATTTTTAAATATGTGTTTTAACTATTTTATTATTTTTATTCTTTTAAAATTTTAAAGAAAATATTTAAAAAATATTTTTTTAAATATAAACTTAAATAAAAATTAATATTAAATTACAATCAAAATAAAATCAGTTTTCTAAAAAATTAAAATAAATCGTACTCTAAATGTAAATATAAGTTTAAATAAAAATCTCTTAAAATTTCTTTAATTTATAATTTTAAACAAAAAAAAAACATAAACCAATAAAATCAAATATTTTTATCATCAATAATTTTACACCGAATCACTTAATAATAAAAATAATTACTAAATAAAAACCATTAGCAACAGTAGGTATACAGGATCTGAGACCATGAAACTCCTTTAACAAATTATTACTTAGAAATATTCATTAAAGATAAATTCATACCAAATACCATTTATATTCTGTTGACACATTGTATTTTCCTTATATACTTTTACAAATATTGAAGCTCATATTACTACCCTTTATAAATAATTTGAATGATAATTTTTGAAAAAGTGGTGAATTTGTCTGCAGCTTGCAGTGTCCTCTGTTTGTGTTGTGATAATTATGTTGTAGAGTAGATGAAATTTGATTTTAAAAAACCTGGAGGGTGTTTGGATTTTGATTTTTACCTGTGTTGGACTGTGGGCATTTAAAGAATGAAAATGGCACATTACCAATCATCCTTTCCCCTCTGCAGGAAACACCCATCATTGCCCCCAACCCAACCCTGCAATCCTTTTCACCCTTCCAAACCCATTCATTATTCCATCTTCTTCTTCATCTTCTTCTTCGGTTCCATTCTCAATGGAGGCGTGTCCTTCGTCCAACGGAAACACGGTGGGCGGGTTCTACGTGGTGGTGAGCAGGGGCATGGAGGAGCTGGAGCGGGCGCTGGTGTCCAACAACAACGCCATCTCCCTCTCCTTCCTCCAGCGCCTCCTCTCTCTCCTCCGATCCTTCCACACGCACCTCACGCTGCTCGTCCACAGCCTCCACCTTCCCCTCGGCGACAAGTGGCTCGACGAGTACATGGACGAAACCTCCAAGCTCTGGGAAACCTCTCACCTCCTCAAAAACGCCCTCTCCAACTTCGAACCCTTCTACTCCGCCGGCTTCTCCCTCGCCTCCTCCCTCCACGACTCCCTCCCCCACCTCTCCCCACAGGTCCCCTCTCTTTCTCTCAATTTACCTTCCACGCCTTACTTTCCCTAATTCCTTCCAATTTCACCTTCAAACCCGCGTTTTTAAGTCTCTTTAGGGTCTAGAATCAATTGGGTCGTATTCAAACATCCACTTACTTCTTAATCTAAATAAAAGTAACTACCTTTGTACTCCTTCACCACCACCACAATTTTCCCAGCAGTATTAAGATTACTTGTTTTGATCATGCAAAGCCTTTGTAACTGTGACAGCATCACTTGTATTTGTCTGTTTTTCTTTTTACAATTGGTGTCGGGTATTCATTCACTCGTTTTGCTAATTATAATCTCCTCCATGTGATCAAACTTTGTTAATAGGTCTTTCCTTTTTAATAATGTTTTTTTGTGTAATTATAATCTTGGCTGGTATTTTTATTGAGAACTTTTCTCTCAATTATACTTTTTTTACGTAAGAGACCACTAAGAATTGTAGGAAAACTACATAAAACTGTAATTTGGAAATTGAGATTACCCATTAATCAAGATTGTATTTTTATTTAAAATTTTGGAATGTGATGCTAGTGTGATAGTAGAAGGTGCATGAGATTTCTGTGGGGTTGAAATTGGAGGTTTGATTTATGTGGTGTTTACAGGTAGTGAGGGCAATATCTGGGTGTAGAAGGGAGGCTCTGGGGTTGGAGGAGCAGAACCGTTCTTTGATGGAGACGAGGATCCAGGCGTTGTGTTTGCGTTTGGACGAGAGAGTGTCCGTGGAGTCGAAGCTGAACGGTTTCAACGGTTTCAGGGGAGTTCTGTACGCAATGAGGAATGTGAGTTCGATGTTGCTAATGATCTTGTTGCATGGGTTGGTCTATTGTTGGCCGGAGACGTCGGAGTTGGCGGTGGGAGAGTGCGAGGGGGGGCGGTTGTTTCTAGGGTCGGCGGTGATGGTATCGGCGGCCAGGCTACGGCAGAGGGTGGCGGCGGAGATGGGGAGTGCGGGGTCGGGGATATTGTTGTACGAGTTCAGAAGGGCGAGGGTGGCGGTGGAGGAGCTGAGAGGGGAGTTGGAGAGGGAAGAGGAGGGTGGTGTTATGGAGAGAGTGGAGAGTGTTAGAGTGTGTTTTGGGGTCCTCAAATCTGGCATTGAGAACATCATTTGCCAGCTTGATGATTTCTTTGATGAGATTGTCGAGGGTAGGAAGAAGCTTTTGGATTTTTGCAGCCATAGGTAAATGTTATATACTGCTAAAAACATTCTCATTTCTTGTTTACTCGGTTAGAGAGGGGCATGTGCTTCTAAAATGAACCAGTTCTTTTTCTTTCTTCTTCATTTTTTTTTTCTTACTCACTTGTTTACTTTTTAATTTGAGGGCAAGAAATGAAACATGACATATGATTTCATTGATTTCTTTCACTCCTGATAAACTCCCTTCGTGAAATCATCAATGGATGAAACCAGAGGTGATGCCTGAAAATTTGAACCTCAGAGAACACGTATCCCCTGTACCACTGTCTTATTTTGCACGAAAAGATGAATTCTAAAAGAAGAACACATTAAAGGATTAAGTTAGAGTTCTGTTAGTGAACAATTGATTCATACCTATAATTTTACTTTGACTAACACTGGTTTGATTTCGTTTTATCAGTATATCTTATAAAAAGTGATCATATAGAAATAATATTTTAAAAAAAATGTTAAGAATAAGAAATTCAGGTTAATTATTCAAATTTTACCGATTAATTATGTTTGGTGGTGTAGATTAATTGACTAAAAATATTTTAAGAATGATCAGTTTCTAAAAAAAATATATTAAGATTAACAAAATAATGTAAGTAAGTTATACAGTCTAAAAATGATTTTCTAAAACAATAGCTTTTAGGTGTGTGTGTAATATGTAATCTGTTTCAAAAATAAGATAACTTAAGGCATGTTCTAACAAAATATGAAATACACATTAAACATCAAATGGTATAAAAAAAATGCTATGTTCTGTAAAATTGGTGAAGAGGACAATTTGAATTGTTGAAGGCAAGGTCATCTTTCTTTTTGTATTTCATAATTTTCAAAGAATAACAGTAATTAAACGTTTGCATATGGCAGAAAGTTAATAAACAAGGAGAAGATTTGTTATTTATCTTTATTTTTGGGTGTTTTGAGATATTTTACAAGAAAGTGACACACCTCTGTTTTTATATTTTTAATTAAATAATTTCTTAATAATTGTACTACCCTGTCTCGACCAAGTCAAAGTCTTTGCACTGAACAGCTCAGTTAGGATGAACGATAATTCCAATAATTCTAGCATAATAATTTATTTTCAATTTACACACACTTCGTGCCCAAAATTACTTTTCAATAGGTAACTTCTGAAAAAAAAAAAAATAAACCTTTAGATTAATTATTGATTCACATGTGTCATTTCCTTTTACTTCCTTAAGGAAGGAGGGGTATCTCATTCAAAAGTTCACCACGCTTCCTATTAAATTTCAATGGGTATTTAGAAGTTTTGTTCAGGTGTTAGGATGACATGATTACTTTGTCTTACAATTTGATTTTCTAAAAGGGTGGGTTTATCTTTGCATATTATGGAGTACAAGAAATATTGAAATTTTTTTGGATCCATTGAAATATAAAGAAGGAGGAGGTATTTTGATACATGTTTTGCCCTTTAGGGTTCCAAGCAACCATGATGTTTTCTAGTCTCTAGTATTCAGTATGTCTGATCATGTTTCTGTTAATGTTCCATTCACTAAATTTTTTTTGGAACACAATGTAGTTCATAATATTATTAATTTGAGATATAGGATTTGTAATAACTGTTTTCTTGTTGTTACTGCAGAAAAAATTATTAATTCTGAAGTGACATGTTGAAAATGGCTATTAACACGACTCTTGAGCAATAGAACAATTAATTGACTCATTGAATGAAATAAATGAAGGAGTTCCAAGTAGTGGCAACACACTTCAAAAACTTGCGTTTGGATATTACACGTTTTACATAACATTAGAAAATAAAGTCATGAAAGGTCTTAATCCGTACAAAGCTATGAGGAAAGAGATTATTGATGAGAATTATGGTTTATTTTTGTGATAGCTTTTCACCTTATCTGTAAATATATACAAATAAGCGTAACCCACAAGGCAAGTTTTTTCACATGGCAAGACCAGAAAAATTCTCAAAAAAATTCAAAATAAGTTAATTACCAAATAGCCACCACTTCTAAGAAAAAAAACAAAATAGAACAATTGGGTCATGGACCTACTACCATACAAGCCCAACTTATCAAAACCAAAAAACTAACAACTAGGCAAATTCTTCTTACACCTTTATACGGGAAGTATAAATACTCTTTTACCCTCTTTATCTTATTCATCTTCTCATTGGAACTCCATTTTCACCTTTTTTTTTATTTTTTTATATTTTGAATTACTGAAATGCAAATTGTTTATATTCTAGAGTAAACAATTTATAATAGAAACAATTGTTTTTCATATTACATAGTTCAGAATCCAGAAAACAATTTGTTTTTATATTTCAAATTGGATAATTCAAAATACAATATTTTTTGTATTTTGGATTGTAGAATCAGAAATACAAATTTTATAAAGATATTTTTAATATTTTCAGAAGTATGGGGTCTATGAAGAAAAAATGGAGGTGTAGGAAGAAGCGTCGTGTAAAATGTATAAACTCAAGCCCAACATTGCCAATGCGATTTTTGCGAAAAGCAAAACTGGATCTTGACTTCTAGACATTAGGTCAACGAGTATTGTATTCTCTACTCCTATGTTTTTTTAACCTGCATCCTCATGAGTTCAATTATACATTCTGATATGTATTTTTGGATCTGGAAAATATCTTTTAGAATATGCAATTTAAACTACATTTTGAATTGTACAAATTTGGTATGTTTTTCTGAAATTGGAAATACCTTTACAAATATATAATCTAGAAATATTAATGCATTTCAAATTACACATCCCAAATATAGTAATACTTATTTCTAAAATGGAAAATATATTATTTTATAGGATATAAAGGCAAATAGAGGATGATCTTGAGATGCGTTGCCCACTTTAGGATTTACAGTTTCACTTTTTTTAAGCTTTTGGATTTTTGTTTTTCATATTTTTTCTCTCTCAATCAATATAGGGTTCTAACATATTGCAAAAATTGACGGTTCAATTTCTTCTAATTCATTCTCTGTGCCTTTTCCATTTTCGTTCTGTGTTTTTTTGGCTCTTCTCTACAATTCATTATTCTTGATTTCAGTTTATTTGCTTTTGTACACGTGATTCTTACTTTCATTTCATCGTTTACATTTTAAATTTTGGTTTAGTATGAATATGTTATTTTCTATGTTTCTTATTTTCATTTCATCGTTTGCATTTTAAATTTTTGTTTAGTATGAATATGTCCTTTTCTATGTTTTCCAACTTATATTTTTTTGTTCATTTGCTTTTGATTTTCATAGATTAAAAAAAATGATGATTGGTGGTTCTTATTCTTTCTGAGTTTCTTTTTTGCGTTTCATCTTTGATCCGTATTCTCGATTCTTTTCTTTTATTTGTTTTATTGTGATTGTAGATGTGTTCTTTTACTCATTTTCCAATTTTTCAATTTTGTATGTTTGATTTCCAGTCATAATTTAGTTTTAGATTTTAGGTTTTACAATGTAATTCAGTTTATGATTCAGACCCATTGTTACATTCTTTTGTTTGTAATTGTTATTGCTTTTGATTTCAATTCTTTTTTTTTTCTATTTTTAGAAATACATTCCATTTTTTTAATTTGTCAAGGAAAGAAATCTTTCAGTAAAATCAATGGGTTTGTGTTTTCTTGGATTCGACCTAGGTTGATCCTATGCTACACTAGGATAACTTAGGGAAGCGACTAAACAATTTATCATAGTCATAGGTAAATTTAACGTTACCTACGAATATTACCAAGGAATCTATATTTTTAAGTAAATTTAGCATTACATACAAATTATTACTCACAAATTTGTTTCCATAACATATGAAACTATTATCTAGAAAATTGTATTTTTTATTAATATTAACTATATTTTATTAATATCTAGAAAAGCTGGGATTCGAAAAAGATCGAATAAACCCAGCTTGGAAATGAGATGTTAAAAAGTGTGAGAAGGAAGAGCTTTAGTGAAAACATCAGCAAGTTGATTGGTGGATGAAATAGGAAGTAACTTCATAAGTCCAAATTGTAACCGTTCCCTGATAATGTGACAATCAATATCTAGATGCTTTGTGCGTTCATGAAACAACAAATTCGTTGCTATGTGTAATGCACTTTGATTATCACAATACAAAGGAGCTAGCTTGGAATAAGAAACCTGCAAATCACGTAGCAAATATATGATTTATTGCATCTCACAAGTAGTGATAGCAAGTGCTCTATATCCGGCCTCGGCAGAGAAGCGAGAAACAGTGTTTTGTTTCTTTGTCTTCCATGACACTAATGAAGTCCCAAGAAAGAAACAATATCATGTGGTAGATTTTCTAGAGTCAATATACCTAGCCCAATCAACATCACTAAAAGCAATGAGATGCAAGGAAGTATCTCTGCGAAACAAAAGACCTTTATCAGGACATCCTTTTAGGTATTTTAAGATCCGTCAAGGCAGCTTGCAAATGTTGAGTTCGAGGCTGAGCCATAAATTGGGTTAATTGTTGTGTGGGATAAGAGATATCGGGACAAGTAGTTGTGAGATAAAGCAAGCACCCAACTAGTCTTCGATAGGTTAACACATCAGTAACAAGATCACCAGAATTGTGATGCAATTGAAGGCTACTATCCATTGGTGTAGAAACAGGTTTACAACCCAATAAACCAAAATCATAAATCAAGTCAAGACAACACTTTCTCTGGCAAACCGAAATATCGGTAGTCAACTGTGCTACTTCGAGACCCAAAAAGTATTTCAGAACGCCTAAATCCTTGATTTGGAAATTAGAGTGAAGAATTTGTTTGATAGAGTTATCTCTTGAATGGAATTGCCAGTAAGAACTATATCATCCATATAGATAAACAAGGCAGTGAAATGAGGAGAAGCATTTTTTTTTGAATATGCTATGATCAGAAAAAGCTTGCTTATATAAACAAGAAAGAAGAAGTACAAATAATTTCTCATACCATTTCCAGCTAGCCTATTTGAGGCCATAGATGGATTTATTGAGCTTGCAACATTGGGATGATCTAGAAGCAACACCAGGTGAAATCATCATATGAACATCTTCAGTGAGATCTCCATGTAAAAAAAGCATTATTCACATCTAGCTATTGAATGTGCCAATTGTGAACAGAAGCAAGGGTGAGAACTACTCTGTAGCCATCTTAACAACCGGAGAAAAGGTTTCGAAGAAGTCAATACCCTTAATTTGGGAGAATCCCTTTGCCACAAGTTGTGCCTTATAGCACTCAACACTACCATCGGGTTTCCTCTTAATCTTGAAAACCCACTTGCAACCAATGGGTTTGACATTAGAGGGAGACTCTACAATGGACCAAGTATGGTTCACTTCAAGAGCTTCAATCTCGTGCTGCATGGCCTCACGCCAACACTGATGCTGGACAGTCTCCTTATAGCTGGCTGGTTCATGGTCCGATGATAAAGAAAAAATGTATGTGTGATGTGCAGGAGAAAGAGAAGAGTAACCAATGACATATTCTAAGGGATATAAGCACGTTGAGGAGGATTGAAGTGGCAAAGTAGAGTCAAGTTGCAATGGTAATCACCAAGATAAGAAGGAGGCTTTCGCAGTCGTGACGAGCAACGAAGAGGAATTGGAGGAGAAGAAATAAAGTGGGTAGGAGAAGATGTACCATGTGCTGAAGTAGGAGAAAAAGACTCATGTATGAGCTCTATGGGACTGGAATGGGTGTCCGAACTGATTTGTGGGCTTGAGTTCAAAATTGGGTCAAATGGTAATGTGGTTGGAATTGGAGTATTGTCAATAGTGATGGGAATTGAGCTAATTTTAGTGTTTGGGCCCATTGGCTGTGTGAGAAGTGAATCTTGTTGAAAAGGAAATTGCATTTCAGAGAATAGAACATGTTGGAAACAATGACAACATTATTATCAATATCAAAAACAACATATCCCTTTGTACCATTTTGGAAACCAAGAAAAATTCCACATCTAGCTTGTGGATCAAATTTGTGACGAAGAGATTCAAGAGTTGAGACATAACATAAGCAACCAAACACTTTGATTAGGGAAATATTTGGAGATGTTTTGTATAAAATTTGAAAGGGGTTTTATTTGAATTAAGAGGTGAAGGGCTATAATACCAAATATTGGAAGGGCTAATTGTTGTGTTTATTGTAGGTGCGGAAGCGTGGACAGTGCTAGTGATAGAAGTATCCCATTTTTTCTTGTTGATTACCAAGTGATAAAGTCTTCCTCTCAACTTAGCCAAACCAATCATCCTCAAAGTGCTCAGTTCCTGGATCTTACAAAAATCATAAGCAAAAATAAGACAAAAAGTTGAAATGAATTTTGTCGCAATCGGAGTCACGACGGGAATAGATAAATTAAAATAATTGAAAAATTTAGAAAAAGGAGTCGATACCACATTTTATTATGAAAAACTATGGAAAAAAAATGATAAAGCAAGTCTGCGAAAACCAAATTTCGGGTCCAGAAGTCGGTTACGTGTGGGGAAGGTACTAGCACCCCACAACGCTCGTCCTAAGACGGTACCTTTAATTAAATAAATAAAATGAGTGTAATTTTCAAAATATTTACTTTTTGACAAAAATGAAAATAAAAACAAAAAAAAAATATTTTTTATTTATTGAACGGGGCCTGACAAGGTTTGACCTTGCTCCTACGTATCTCCATCAGGGATACGTAGTTCTTTGAATAAGATTGTTTGTTGGTTTGATGTTTTTAATTTTTGAAAATTTTAATATTTTTATTATTTTTACAAAACTTTGTTTTGGATATTGTTAGAAACATACGGGCTTTTTGGTAATCCAAAAGAAATTAAAAATCTTTCGAATTAAAAATCTTTCAAATTAAATCTCATGACGCCGGCGGCTATTTAGGAATTCAATAGAAATTCAAAAATAAATTAAGATCTTTCAAATTAAATCCCATGACACGGACGACCGTTTAAGAATTCAATAAAAATTCAAAAAGAAATTAAGATCTTTCAAATTAAATGGCATGATGTGGACGACCATTTAGGAATTCAATAAAATTTATATTTATTTATTTAAAAGAAATTAAAATATTTTAAATTAAATCCCATGACGTGGACGGCCATTTAGGATTTTTTTTAAATTTTATTTATTTATTATTAATTAATATATTTTTTAAAGATAAATAAAATAAAATCAAAAAAGTAAAATTTAAGCCAAAAAAAAAAGAAAATAAGGTGAATTATTATATAAAAACATGGTAGTAGTGTATAAATCAAAATAAAATTGTTAAGAGGTTATTGGGTAAAACTTATTTTTTAAAGCTATATCAGGGCAAAGATGTCAAAATGCAAAAGTGGGAGTGTAACTATAAAGATTAGGGGTGCAAACAACCATAATGGGCCCAACCTCGAGCCTAAAAAAACTCTATTTCTAACTTGGGGTGTTGTCTAACAAACTAAGGGGTGTAAAACGTTTCTGGGCTTAAGAAAACACTAAGGCCCAAAGAAAACTCAAAACCCTAATTTCCTACCCTTATCTCTTTTTCTCAGCACATTGAGGACTAACCTAAACCTAAACCTAAATAGAGGAGCAACGCTAGGTGGCAGTGATGGTGCTGAAGGGTTTGGTATTGCGGCTGTAGGCTAGGCGTCTTAGGGGAGAGGCGCAACGGCGGTTTGTGTCACTATCGCGGAGGTTGTGGAAGTTATCGTGGGAGGCTCTTGAGATACGGCAACAGCGTTCGGTGATGCTGCGGTTTGGGGGCCGTGGTGGTTGCTTGCGCAAACAGTGGCGAGGTACAGGGAGGTGTGGCGAGGTGCAGGCGAGGCGCGGTGGAGGTTCTGGTGGAACGTTTGACAACGTGGTGGGGGGAGTTGCATGCAGCAATGACGGTAGAAGAGTATTGTTGTGGTGACCTTAGCCTTAATGGATTGGTGGAGATGAAGGTGAGGAAGATGGTTTCCGACGAGGCAGTGGTGGTGCAAGGAGGTGCATTGCATCAGTTGAAGGTGACGGAAGCATTTGGTGGCTAAGTTTGGAGTGGTAGGTGAGCTTGTGGTCGTGGCTGCTCTATCTTCATGGTAGAAGCGAGAGAGCTTGTGGTGATGGTGGATTTTTAATTATTTTTTCAAATTCAACATGCTAGTTTGGAACCCAAGACTTTTCGATGTGGACTTACTAATCTCACCAACCAGTCTCTAGAGCCATGTTTTTTATTTTATGTGGGGAGCAGTGAAGGTTGATCATTGTGGCAATCTAGGCCAAAAGGGATTGTGGTTTGGTTGTGAATGTGTATAAAACCGTAAAATGCATGAAAGATGGTATATTTTTTATTATTATGTAAAATAAGAAATGCCATGAAGAGCAAAAATTAACATTTTTATTTCTTCATCTTTATCCTTACATTTATTTATGAACTGAAACCATGAAGATGATGAAAGAAAAAAAAACACAAGAAGATAAAAATACAGGCTTATAGATGCAATCTTTACGAAACATACATAATTTTAAAAATTACAAACCATACCTGTTTTGATTATTCAAGAATGATAGCCTCCTTTCTAGATGCTCCTCGCTGCTCAGTTTTAAATTGAGTGTTGATAGTAAGATAGGGGATCAATCTTCTCTTTTCTTCTTTTTCTCTCTATATCCTCCTCCTTCTTTCGTATCTCTCAAAGTAACCAGTAGATCTTTTTAACGTAAGAGCAGTTATCATCTTTTTTTATCATTTTATTTATTTTTATTTTGAAAGTAGTTCAAAGCAGTTTTGAAAGTTTGACTCTTTCTTTTTTTTTTTTTTTTTTTTTTATTATTAAAGATGAAGTGTAGATGAACGTGAGATGAAATAGTTTGAGAACGGTCACATTTTATTCTTATTTTTATTTTGATTAGTGTGAAATGGAGAACATGGGTGGTTCAAAGTAGTTTTAAGATTGACTGATTCTCCTTTTTTATAACTATTATCTTTTATTTTTTTTGTGAGTAGTTAAGATTGAGTGAGAAGTTATGGAGAGTTGAGGAAATTTTTTTTAATTTGTATTTTTTCTAATTCTTTTATTATTATTTTCTTTTTTTTAAGGAGAGAGATATTTTAGAATATCTCGTTATCTATTATTTCACTTATCTTTTACCTCTTGATCAATCTTGAACAATTTTGAACAGTCTTGAACATAACATAACTCATATAACTAAATCGTCAATTTTTTTATATTTTTATTTTTAATTTAACTGAACAAAATCGGGTGTTGACAGTTTCCTCTCTTTACTTAGATTTTACTAAATAATTTGAAAATTAAAATTTTTAGATTATTAAAGTAAAAGATAAATAAAGACAAGACAACTGATTTCATTCGAAAGAAAAATAAAATAAAATAAAATGTGGAGACTCGACTGAGTCTTTTCTCGCACATGAACTGAAAAGTAAAGTATGGATACAACTTTGAGTCCTTTCGCACACGAACTCCAAAATAAAGAATGACCAAGACCTTGCTTCCACAGGGATCAAGCGCCAAAAGACAAATGTGACGTTGCTTCTGCAGGGGATCAACATATCAAAGAATAATGGTGACTTTACTTCTGCAGGGAGTCGAAAAGTAAAGAATGATTGTGGTTTTGCTTCTGCAGGGAGTCAAAACCAAAGAACGGCCAAGACCTTGCTTCTACAGGGGGTCAAATGCCAAACACAAATGTGACCTTGCTTCTGCAGGGGATCAACATATCAAATAGGAGTTATGACTTTGCTTCTGCAAGGAGTCAAAAAGTAAAGAAAGATCAAGACCTTGAATCAGAGGGTCATGAAACCCTTATTTGAAAATTCAATCTATAATTTGTTTTTGTTTTGAATGCATGGGAATTTATGATTTGCTTTTGTTTTGAATGCATATATGAATGCATGAATTTTTATTTTTTTTTTAAATGCCTGACAATTTTGATTTTTCCATTGAGGAATGAATGCATTTATGAATACATGGTAATGCATGCAACTCTTTGAATTTTTATCCATTTGAATGAATTGAATGCATGACTCTATGCTAATGCATGAGATTTTGACTTACATGAGATTTTATTTTTATTATTTGAAGATACTCATATGAATGTATGAAAATTTCCGATTTTGCCTTTTCAAATGCATGAGAATTTTGATTTGCAATTTCATTTCTCTCTTTAAACCAAATATTTTTTTTATGCAATCATTGAATTCATTGGGATTTAATTTTAAATTTGAAAAAAGGTATTTACAAACCTTAATGCCTGACACAAAAATTGTAAATGTGATAGATTCTAACATTTTGATGCATATGTGTTAGAATGGGTGGATGAACAAAAAATACGGGAAAGAGATGTTAAACTCCAAATAGGCAATGAGTGCAACTTTATTTTTGAATCTTTCACACTCTTTGAGAGTTGATCATGAATGCAACAGAATTGCCCCAATTTTTGATAGAAATGGGAAATTAAGGTTCAAAGGGATAGCCAATGTTGTTGGGTTAGATGAATAAAAATGAATTTAGTGAGAAACTGGGGTAATGCAACTTATGTGGAGAAAGCTGCATCTTTATGAAAATGAACAGATACTGATTGAACCAAATGGAAGTGCCCCCAGTTTTAAAATATGGATGACAAATAAGTAATTCGGCCTTAGGTAGAGAAAAATATGAGAAAGACACAAATAAGAAAGGATTGCCCCAGTGTTGATGTTTCTCTAACACTATTTTGATCTTGTTCAATTGACAGATTTGTATCATCCTCTTCGTCAAAAGCATTTTTTTTTTAAACTTGACTTGTATTGGCACTCACATTCCTCTGTTGCAAGGCTATTCTTTGTGAAAAATCATTGACAATCATTCTTCATTCAATATGGACTTTATGTGGCTTGTAATGTGGTCAGGGTTTAAAAGGTTTTGAAGAAAAAGATATAGAGGCTCAAAAAAACGATTGTGGGGTTTTTTTATTTTTTTGAAACAAGAATCATCAACTAAGTGTTATGAGAAACAATTCATGTTTTTGCCGAGATCGTATTCCTCTTTTCTTTCTTTTTCTTTATTTTTTTTTTGTGATAACATCATTTGTTCGAATTGATGACACACATTTTCCTTTTGAATTTCTTTTCTTTGGTTTTGACTTGAGAGCTTTTGATGCACTCCTTCTTGGATTGATCTCTTTCAAGAAGCTTTTGATATGTATTTTAAACTAAATTCCAACATGTTGGTGATCCTTGTTTAGGATATTTTTGAAATATATATATTTTCAGGCTCAAAGAAAGGTACAATGGAATTTTATTGATATTTCAGGATGAAGAAACATGGCCATATATCATTTTGAATTTTGATTGTTTGATTTTCAGAGAGATTAACTCCTGCAACAGATTTCAATGACTCTCAACACTTGTCATTTTTCTTTCTCTTTTTATCGTCCTATCTTTTTCTTAGATTGCCCTTTGTAGGTTTTCAATCTAACGGACTTTTATTATCTCTTTTTTTTGAATGCTTCTGGGGAAAAGAGATTGAAATTAAGATTAACCACATGAAAAAACCAACTGATTGCCCCAATGTGATGCTCATTCTAGATTTTGATGATTGACACTGCAGATTACTGAGACAAATCCTTTCTCTTTGGGGCTGGATGAACTAAGGCTCAAAGAGATTTCTAAGACATATGCATGCAAATATGTTACCTCTGAAAAGATCAATTTAATTCTTTTTTTTTTTATGTCAAGCTTTAAGATTGTGTCAAAACTTTTTCCTTTATTATTTTTTTCAATAAATTCAATGATTCCATAAACATGATTTATTGTGTAATTTTTATTTTTATTTTTTTATCCCACAACATTCTTTAGAACTTCAGAAAATCTTGTAGACAACCTGTGATGTGTACTTCTCTTAGCAATAACAAAGTATCAAAGAAAATTTTATTTCATCATAAGATAATACAGACACGATTCCAATGTTTTTTTTTTGTTTTTTTTGCACAAAGTTCAATATTTCCAAAAATATTACATTCCTCAGACTACGGAATCAGATTATACATAAAATCTTTTAACTACGTCAGAGTTGACCGGTAACGATAACTCTTCCCCATCCATCCTTGTGAGGGACCTTCATAGTTTGACATCCATTTACCGCGATAATCCTTTTGAACAAATATGATCTTTTTAACCACCAAATCTCCTTCTCGAAACTCTCGCGGATGAACTTTTTTATCAAATGTCTTTTTCATTCTCTTTTGATATAATTGTCCATGACCTACAACAGCTAACCTCTTCTCATCAATGAGATTGAGTTGATCATATCTTACTTGAACCCACTCGGCTTCTTCTAACTTGGTCTACATCAATACTCTGAGAGAAGGTATTTTCACCTCAAATAGTAGTACTGCTTCTATTCCATACACAAGTTAGAAAGGTGTTGCTCCCGTTAATGTCCTCACCGAAGTGCGATATCCATGCAAAGCAAACGGTAACATCTCATGCCAATCTTTATAGGTTACCACCATCTTCTGAATTATTTTCTTTATGTTCTTATTAGCCGTTTCAACCGCTCCATTCATCTTTGGCCAATAGGGGGAAGAATTATGATGCTTAATCTTGAATTCTTTGCACAGTTCCAACATCATCTGATTGTTCAAATTAGTGGCATTATCAGTGATAATTCTTTCAGAAATTCCATATCTACAAATCAACTCCTTCCTTATAAATTTTGTCACCACTTTCCTGGTCACATTAGCATAAGAAGCAGCTTCAACCCATTTAGTGAAATAGTTGATGGCCACCAATATGAATCGATGTCCATTTGATACTTTTGGTTCAATAGCTCCAATGACATTTATACCCCACATGGAAAAGGGCCACGATGCAGATAAAATATTTAATGCAGTTGGTGATACATTAATGTTATCAGCATGTATTTGACATTTTTGACACTTTCTCACATGTTTACAACAATCATTTTTCATTGTCATCCAGAAATAACCAGCTCTTAGTATCTTCCTAGCCATAGAATGTCCATTCATGTGCGTTCTGAAGTTCCTTCATGCACTTCTTGCAATATCAACTCGGCTTCTTTTGTATCCACACACCGAAGGAATACCATATCATGATTTCATTTATATAAAGCATCTTCATTTAGTACAAAACTAGAAGCTAGCCTTCTCAACATTCTCTTATCATTTTCAGTGGCTAATTCTGGATATTCTCGACTTTGGTGGTATCGTTTAATATCAAAATACCATGGCTTGCCATCGAATTCTTCTTCAATGAAATGACAATAAACTAGATCTTCGTGGCTTTGCATCTTAATCATTGGTAGATCCTTTTCTTGACTTATCACAAACATGGACGATAAAGTAGCAAGAGCATCAGCTAACTGATTATCCTCCCTTGAAATATGATGAAACTCTATATCTTCGAAGTGTTCAATCATTTCTTTGATGTATGCTTTGTAAGGAATCGACTTTTGATCTCTAGTTTCCCATTCTCATTTTATCTGATGGATAACTAGTGTTGAATCACCATATACATTCAAACACTCTACTTTCAAATTTATGGCTGCCCGGATCCCCATAGCGCAAGCTTCATATTCTGTTATGTTATTTGTGCAATCAAAACATAGTATCGTGGTCATTGGCATGTATTGTTTTTCTGGGGAGATAAGCACTGCCCCTATACCATTTCCCAATGCATTAGAGGATCCATCAAAGAATAAAGTCCACTTCCTTTCATCATCACTCCTTTCTTCTATGGAAAACAGGGTCATAATGTCCTCATTTGGGAACTCAGGTTGCAGAGGTTGATAATCATATACGGGTTGATGAACCAAAAATTCTGCTAAAGCACTGCCTTTAATAGCTTTTTGTGTGGCGTATAAAATATCAAATTCTGATAACAACATCTGCCAACGAGCTATTCTTTCAGTTAGAGCATTTTTTTCAAAAATATCAACCATGTTGTATGACTCAACATATATTGTCTTAAGTGATTTGTTGTCCAAGCCAATGCACAACAGGTTTTCTCTAATGTAGAGTATCTTTGTTCACAATCAGTAAATTTCTTGCTCAGATAATATATGGCATACTCTCTTTTCCCTGTTTCATCATGTTGTCCAAGAACACAACCCATGGATCTGTCTAATACTGTCAGATAGAGAATAAGAGGCCTTCCAGGGACTGGCGGATGCAGTATTGGAGGTTCTCTTAAATATTGTTTAATTTTATCGAATGCTATCTAACAATCTTCATTCCATTATACCACTTGATTCTTTCGTAACAATTTGAAAATCGACTCATAAGTGGCGGTTAGCTGGGAAATAAATCTAGCAATGTAATTCAATCTTCCCAGAAAACCTCGAACTTCCTTTTCCGTGCAAGGATGTGGCATTTCTAGAATAGCACGTACTTTATCTGGATCCACTTCTATTCCTTTTTGACTAACAATGAATCCTAGAAGTTTGCCAGATTTTACTCCAAAAGTACATTTAGACGAATTTAACCTAAGCTTATACTTTCACAACCTTTCAAACAATTTCTTCAAATTAACAAGGTGATCTTCTTCAGATGCAGATTTAGCTATCATATCATCAACATAAACTTCAATTTCTTTGTGCATCATGTCATGAAAAAGAGTCACCATTGCCCTCTGATAAGTAGCCCCAGCATTCTTCAACCCAAAAGACATTATTTTATAACAGAACGTGCCCCACAAAGTGATGAAAGTAGTCTTTTCAATATCTTCAGGCGCCATTTTAATCTGATTATATCTAGAGAATCCGTCCATGAACGAATATAATGATGACATAGCAGTATTATCCACTAATGTGTCGATATGCGGTAAAGGAAAGTCATCTTTAGGGCTGGCCCTATTCAAATCTCTGTAGTCTACACACATTCGAACTTTCCCATCTTTCTTTGGTATGGGAACAACATTAGCTACTCATTGAGGATATTGTGTTACTGCTAAAAACCCAACATTGAATTGTTTTTCCACTTCTTCCTTTATTTTCAATGACACCTCTGGTTTCATTCTTCTCAATCTCTGTTTAATTGGATGATATTCTGGTTTAAGTGGTAACCGGTGCTGTACAATTTCGGGGTCTAGACCAGGCATATCTTCGTACGACCAGACAAATATATCTTTAAACTCTTTCAAAAGAGCATATAGTTGTTGTCTCATTTCTTCCGTCAAACCAGCTCCAATTTTAACTTTCTTTTCTTCCCCCTTATTTCCCAAATTAATCACTTCAACCTCTTCTTGATGCAGTTTTATTTCTCTCGCCTCTTATTATACTAATCTCAACAATTCTAGATAGGGTTCACAATTTTCTTCATAGTCATCATTTTCCATATTAACATCGGGTCCGTGAAATTTGGATACAAAATATTGGAATAATTATTTTCAAAACAAGCATCGTCATATCTGCATTATTCAATTTTTACGGAAATAAATAGACAAAAATAGAAATTTGAATGAAAACACAAACTTTTATTGATACTGAAACATTGTTACTGCTAAAAGAAAATACCACAACGAGAAATAAACTGTTCAAAACCAAACAAAGATTTCTTTTTCTAAAGCATTACATTTCATCACATGTAAACACCATGGGTATGTCTACAGATTCCCAATTGCCAATTTGTTCATCAGGAAGACAAGGGTGCATAAGATTGAAGCTCTGATCTTCATGCCTTTGCTCAATTGCTTCCACTTGATCAACATTGATCCATCCGATGTTGTAGAAACTCTGATCCAGGCTGCACATGGGAATTTTTTTCGTCCTCGGTTCCCAGCCTTCTATCTTGGCTCGACTTCTTTCAATTTTTTCCTCGACCATTCTTCTTCGATCAGCATGAGTAGGTTTATATCCCAAACCATACCTTCCTTTGTTTTCAACCAACTTCAGTGGCATTATAGACCCTCTATTATTTTTGCCCAAACCATTACCATACTTATACCCCTCTTTCATCATTGTCTTAGCCACCATCAAACATGGATTCACCTTAAAGGGTTCTACATAGGTTGTGCTAACAATCTCCAGAGCCTGAAAAGAGGTTTCCAAAACTTCTTCCGTAGCTTCAATATAGGGAGTGGATGTGGATCACATACTACCAAGTCCTCCTCTCCAGAAACTATAATCAATTTATCATCAATTACAAATTTTAGCTTCTGATGCAAAGTAGATGGTACTACCCCAGCCGTGTGTATCCAAGGCCTTCCCAGCAGGCAGCTGTATGCTGGTAATATGTCCATTACTTGGAATACAATTTGGAAAGTACATGGACCAACTTGTACTGGTAGCTCTACCTCCCCTATAACTTCTCTTTTGCTGCCACAAAAGCTCTCACCACTATGGTACTGGGACATAGATGAATCCCATCACTAGGCAATTTGTTTAATGTGGTTTTCGGCATTACGTTCAAAGATGACCCATTATCGACTGGCACACGTGTTATGAAATGATCCATGCATTTGACCGAAATGTGAAGAGCTTTATTATGGCCTCTACCTTCTGACGGTATTTCATCCTCAGTAAAAGTTAAGTAATTGTTAGCGGTAATGTGGCTAACAATCCCTTCAAATTTATCTAAGGAGAGATCTTGTTCCACATGAGCCCCGCTTAAGATCTTCATTAATAACTTTCGATGAGAAGTTGAATGCATTAATAATTCCAACAAAGACACCCTTTCAAGCATCCTGTTCAATTGATCCACCACTTTGTACTCACTTTGTTGGATAAACTTCAAAAACTCAGAAGCATCCTCATCAGTAATCTCCTTTCTCTCCCTCTCTTCAGGCTTTGAGTTAGCTTGCCCAATTTTTCCTTTCAAATATGATTTCGTCTTTTCCATAGTCATTTCTTCTCTATTATTTTCATGAATTTTTTCACCTCTTAAGTCAGGATGAGTAAAAAGGCACCCGCTCCTTATCATACCCCTTATTCCAGAGATGTTATCAATCGTTGCCTTGCTTTGCTCAACTGATTCTTCTTTTTGCTCTCCTTGAACGATACTAACACCATATTTTAAAGGAACGACTTTATCATTCTTATATGAGAAAGATGATGGTGTTTGAATCACTAAAGGTTGTGGCCCTAAAGGCATGGAAGTGGTGGCCTTGGTAAATTGTATCACCAATAGTTTAGGCCTTTGTAGAATCCACTCTTCTCCAGTAAACACTTCACCTTCTTTTCTTTGATGACTGACTTGTAGAACATGCATGTCTATCAAGTCTTGTACAAAATCTTTAAACTCAGCACACCCATCAATGGAATGTTTGGTGCAAACGTGGAAACCACATTTATCTCCGGACTTGTATTCATATTGGAATAAACCAACCTGACAAATTGTTGTAAAAACCTCATTCATAGGTTTCTTCATTTCAGTTACACTTCTAACAAATCTCAGATTTTGTTCCTCTATGATAGCATTAACTGTGAAGTTTGTATGTCCAGACAAAGGATTTTTTTCAACACTTGGCTTTTGATCCTGGAAGGTAAGCCATCCTGAGTCAAGCAAAGATTGCACTTTATATTTGAGAGCTCGACAATTCTCAGTTGAATGACCAATCTCTCCACTATGGTATTCACATTTGGCATTGGTGTCATAATATCTAGGATATGGTGGTTGTACAACCTTTACTGGACATAAGGCCACTAGTGCATTTTTGATCAAATCAGGCAACAACTCCGTGTAGGTCATTGGGATAGGAGTAAAATTCACAACTCTCTCTCCAGAATTGCTTTTTTGACCATAGCCTTGACTTTGTGCTTGATTAAAATTCTAACCTCCAGTTCTAGGATGAAATGCATTATTAGGTGTGAATGGAGGTCGATATGCAGCTGGTGGCCTAGGAGCACTCTGAGAATAGCTCGGCAAAGCATTTGCAACATATGCAGATGAAGGTCTATAATTAGGACGATATTATCACTAATATCCTCCCCAATAAGGCGTAGCAGAAGCTGCTTGAACCTCTCCCTCTTTCTTCTTGTTAGGATTGAACCTAGATTTTTTAGCATTGGTGGCTGCGGAGGAGCCTTGTGCTATTTTTCCACTTTTCAATCCATGTTCAATCCTTTCCCCAATAGTGACAATATTAGAGAAATTAGAGGAAATGCTTCCGACCACATGCTCATAGAAAGAAGTTTGTAATGTTTCTATGAACGTGGTGGTCATTTCTTTCTCATGTAGTGGAGGTTCAACTTGGGCAGCAAGCTCTCTCCATCTTTGCGCATATTCTTTGAAAGTTTCAGAACTCTTCTTCATCATATTTTGCAATTGCACTCTATCAGGAGCCATGTCCATATTGTACTTGTATTGCTTCAGAAAAGCGTCCACAAGATCTTTCCAGGAATGAACCCTAGCTGGTTCCAGATGCATATACCAGTTCAGAGCCATTCCTGCTAGACTATCCTGAAAAATGTGCATCAATAGCTTTTCATCGTGAGCATGAGCGGTCATCTTTCGGCAATACATGGTCAAATGGCTCTTTGGACAAGTTGCTCCCTTATATTTTTCGAACTCTGGCACTTTAAATTTGGGAGGGATCACGACATCAGGGACTAAACATAGTTCAGTGACATCTCCAAATTCGCGGGCACTAGCTACTTCAATCACTCTGAGCCTTTCCTCTAAAATTTCCAGCTTGTCCTTGGTCTTGTCGGCATTAATCAATACGTTTTGAATATCTTCAGGAATATTGACCTTTGCTGAAGATGGTTCACCAATAAGAATTTGTAAGACTTGTGGCTGGGTAGTAGAAGGAGTTTTGTTAATTACTACATTTTCACCACGCCCACTAGGTGGTACTTGTGTGAATTCAGGTTGACCTCTAGCACTAGCAGCATTAACATCTTGTGGTATAGTTTCTTGTTCCACACCCTCCTCGTATAGTGGTTCATAGTTCAGGGGCAAGCCGCACAGAGGGAAATCTTGATTTGTTCGATTTCCTTGATTAAGATTTTGTGTCTGTAATGTTCCTTGTTGAAAAATAAGAGGATGTGAAGACTGAGCTCGTTCATTTCTGGTAACAACCTCTCGTTTGCTGTTTAGGATTATTAGAGCTTTGAGAATCTTACTCATCTGATCCTTTAGACCATGAATCTGACTCATCTGATCCTTTAGATCATTGATATCACTTTTCATTTGCTTTCATTGTTTCTTGTGTTTGCTCCCAATCTTCCACATTTTGTCGATTAGCGCGAGTCCTATATGGGTGTCGTGGAAATTTTGCCGTTATTGCTTTTCTGTACTGATTTTATTTGTTTTAATGAATTAGTTAGATGACAACGCAAAAAATTGAATGTAAATGATATAAAGAATAAAAAATGATGCATGCAATTTAAACAGTAATTATGAAAACTGTACACCCATTTCATGAAAATTAAACTTGCAATTTTATTAATGAGAATTGAAATTGTTTGACATCATAGAACAATTAATCAAAACAAACAGAATACAATCATTTCTTGGAACAAGCCACTATATTTTTCATCTCATCCACTAGAAATTTACAATGATTCAGAAAGTTCTGGACTTTTTCTGGAAGGTTGAAAAACATCAATGATATATCAGCCTCGCGCAGCATTCTTGGCACCTCATCAATAGCTCCATTGGCTAGAGCAGCTAATTGTGAGAAACGCGTCTTCTAGTGAATTATGACTTCCTCTTGCTCAGCAATGTGATTCTGCAGATGAGTCACCATAATCCTGTGCTTCTCTTCTGTCTCCATTCTATGCCATTACTCATCCTTCATCCTTTCTTCATATTCTACCATTATTTCTTTCATCCGTGATTTAGTGTTGTTAAACCAAACTTGAAGATCATATAACTCCTTTAACACTTTCTGCCTATCCTATCTGACTTCATCATAAGATTTCTTCCATTGGCGCTCAGAATGCAAAGTCATGTCCCATTCTCTAGCTCTAGAGGCTAACTCAGCTTTGACAACAATCAGATCTTGAGTTATCTTCGTGATATAATTTTCATCCACCTTCCATTTTTTTACTAATCTCTCATTCACCTTTGTCTTTTCTTCACACTCTACCTTGACATTGGTATAGTTCTATCAAAGGCTATGCAAATCATCACTTAATGCGGTATTCTTTCTCTTCATCCTTTCAACTTCTTCCTTCAATTTTTTCACTTCTTCACAATCAACATCAGGCATAGATTTTTCCATAGGATTATGAGAAATTAGCTTAAAAGGCAATTTGACCTCCTCTACTCTATCTACCATCCATTGCTAATATGGGATTTCTTTGCTTATTACCCATGGCCTCATATCTCTTTCCACGTGGAATATATCCTTCCAGGCACTACGGATTTGGTGCAATGTTTCAGTGACAGATCCATCCTTGTAGTAACACACAAGTACAATTAAAGCAGCAGGTGTAGGTGCTCCCCGGATCGGATAGCCAAACTGTCTCTGAGCCAAGACTGGATTATAGTTAATGCATCCTTTGGTCCCTATAAGAGGCACATTAGGAAAATTAGCACAACTATAGATGAGACTCGTTCTTTGTTGCCAAGATGGTTGCCATAATATTTTCTTTTGATTCAGACCAGCAAAATATTGACCCCATTCTTTACCACTTTTCATCTCCCGTTTCCTCCGAGTCACCAGCTCTATCGGGCACCTAATCCCTATCACATTATCACCAATTCAAACCATCATCCAAATATACAGAGCAGGAACACAACAAGGTAGCTTTCTCATATTTCTCTCATGACACAAATCCAGAGCTAAGTAAGTGTTAGCTAAAATTGTCGTAACTGGATTTTCAGATCTAGTTTTAACAACAACAAAGATATCTACTGCAGCATAATCAACATAATGAGCAACATTAGGAAACACCATGACTCCATATAGTGTAAGAGCTAGACCGTCCATGAAAGTTTCCCAATCTCCCTTTACACTCAGCTGAAGAAGATATGCCTCCAAGAATCTTTGGGAAAACCCTTTAGTACCTTTTATAGCAGTCAGTCGGTCACACAACTCGTCATGAGATATTTTAGTGATGGACGATAGTGTCAAAATAGAAACATGCTGCTCCAAGTGCCTGTAAGGAACTCCACCATTCAAAGATATGTCAAAGATCTGCTCGTACTGCTCAATAGTAGGCACCAACTAAAAGTCTTGAAATGTGAAGCATCTCAATGATCAGTCATAATAATGAGCAAGTGCAGTGATGACAGGTATTTGAACGTCCAGTTCTAACAACCCCAACAGATTTCCATACTTCTTTATGAAAACTCCTCTATGTATAGCTTTAAGCTTCCTCCCCAACTCTCGGAGACTCGACAAATTATTTTCTATTGTTCTGATCCTCAGCTTCCTCTTCAGGTTGAGAGATTCTGATTCCCTTTCAACTTCAAATTCAGATCTAATTTCCATGTTCTGGTGTACAACTTTCAACTTCACTGTTTAAAATAAAAATAATGATGCATGAGATCATATGTTACAATATGCCTACTATGCAACAAAACAAAACACAGATTATTTCCACAGGTTCCACATTCTTCATTTATAACACATTCAACATCATTCCATCTTCCCTCAATAGATAATTGAAATGTCGGCGAGCGGTTGCAGTACTTGATTGCCTCCCTTAGTGCCCTAAACAAATCAGCAGCATAACACCTAAGGGTTCTAAGAACTTTACATGCATCCTCACAAAGGTAGGTTCCCTATTTCCTAGAGGTATAAAGGTCACCAGAGCTATGGCCCTCATTTATCACCTTATTCAAAGTTGTCGGTAAACAACTAGCTTATGAATAGGCAAATAAAGAGAACAGACTCTAATTGGGATTCTCATGAAAATCGGAGTAGGAAGTACATCCCGTCCAATATCACTGAATCCCTCTATTTCTAAACTTTTTCAGACCCAGGGTTTTAGGGTCCCACTCATGATACATGCATGAAAAGTCTGTGTAGGGAGAAAATTTGTACCCAACCCCCATCTGCAAAACAACCAGAAAAATCCCAGGCAGGTATATAGCATATATAATAGATAAAGCGTGTCGCCTATCCTAGGGTCAATTATTCAAGCAAGAACAAACAAGAATACATATATACAAAGAGAAACAAGAATACATAAATACAAAGAGAAAGGAAAGCACAAACATTTAGAAAATCACACACATATTTACTTATTTAATTAAAATTGGCTTGACTCTCAAGTGACATCCCTAGTAGAGTCGCCATTTGTCGCAACCGGGGTCACTCGGAACAAATAAATTAAAATAATTGAAAAATTTAGAAAAAGGAGTCGCCACCACAGTTTATTATGGAAAACTATGGAAAAACCAAAAAAAATTATAAAGCAAGTCTGCGAAAACCAGATTCCGGGTCCAGGAGTCAGTTACGTGTAGGGAAGGTATTAACACCCTCACAACGCCCGTCCTAAGACGGTACCTTTAATTAATTAAATAAAATTAGTATAATTTTCAAAATATTTATTTTCGACAAAAATGAAAATAAAAACAAACAAAAATATTTTTTATTTTTTGAAAGGGGCCCGATAAGGTTTGACCTTGCTCCTATGTATCTCCATCAAGGATGGAGAATCAGGATACGTAGTTCTTTGGATAAGATTGTATGTTGGTTTTATGTTTTTAATTTTTGAAAATTTTAATATTTTTATTAGTTTAAAAAACTTCGTTTTGGATATCGTTAGACACGTACGACCTTTTTGGTAATCCAAAATAAATTAAAAATATTTCAAATTAAATCATATGACGCGGACGGCCATTTAGGAATTCAATAGAAATTCAAAACGAAATTAAGATCTTTCAAATTAAATCCCATGACGCTGACGGCCATTTAGGAATTCAATAAAAATTCAAAAAGAAATTAAGATCTTTCAAATTAAATTCCATGACGTGGACGACCATTTAGAATTCAATAAAATTTATATTTATTTATTTAAAAGAAATTAAAATATTTAAATTAAATCCCATGACGCGGACGACCATTTAGGAATTTATTTAAAATTTTATTTATTTATTCATTTATTATTAATTAATATATTTTTTAAAGATAAATAAAATAAAATCAAAAGAATAAAATTTAAGCCAAAAAAAAAGAAAATAAGGTGAATTATTATATAAAAAAAATGGTAGTAGTGTATACATCAAAATGAAAGTGTTAAGAGGTTATTGGGTAAAGCATATTTTTTAAAGCTAGATCAGGGCAAAGATGTCAAAATGCAAAAGTGGGAGTGCAACTATAAAGATTAGGGGTGCAAACAACCACAATGGGCCCAACCTCGAGCGCAAAAAAAAACTCTATTTCTAACTTGGGGTGTTGTCTAACAAACTAAGGGGTGTAAAACGTTTTTGGGCTTAAGAAAACACTAAGGCCCAAAGAAAACTCAAAACCCTAATTTCCCACCCTTATCTCTTTTTCTCAACACATTGAGGACTAACCTAAACCTAAACCTAAATAGAGGAGCGGCGCTAGGTGGTAGTGATAGTGCTGGAGGGTTTGGTATTGCGGTTGCAGGCAAGGCATCTTAGGTGAAAGGCGCAACGGCGGTTTCTGTCACCGTCGCGGAGGTTGTGAAAGTTATCGTGGGAGGCTATTGAGATGCGGCAACGACGTTCGGTGATGCTGCGGTTTGGGGGCAGTGGTGGCTGCCTGCGTGCGAACAGTGGCGAGGTGCAGGGAGGTGTGGCGAGGCGCGGAGGAGGTTCTGGTGGAACGTTTGACTACGTGGTGGGGGGAGTTGCATGCAACAATGGCGGTAGGAGAGTATTGTTGTGGTGACCTTAACCTTAATGGATTGGTGGAGAGGAAGGTGAGGAAGATGGTTTCCGACGAGGCAGTGGTGGTGCAGGGAGGTGCATTGCATCAGTTGAAGATGGCAGAAGCATTTGGTGGCTAAGTTTGGAGTGGAAGGTGAGCATGTGGTCGTAGCTGCTATATCTTCATGGTAGAAGCGAGAGAGCTTGTGGTGATGGTGGATTTTTAATTATTTTTTCAAATTCAACATGCTAGTTTGGAACCCAAGACTTTTCGATGTGGACTTACTAATCTCACCAACCAGTCTCTAGAGCCACGTTTTTTATTTTATGTGGGGAGCAGTGAAGGTTGATCATTGTGGCAATCTAGGCCAAGAGGGATTGTGGTTTGGTTGTGAATGCATATAAAATCGTAAAATGCATGGAAGATGGTATGTTTTTTATTATTATGTAAAATAAGAAATGTCATGAAGAGCAAAAAATAACATTTTTATTTCTTTATCTTTATCCTTACATTTATTTATGAACTGAAACCATGAAGATGATGAAAGAAAAAAAAACACAAGAAGATAAAAATACAGGCTTATAGATGCTATCTTTGAGAAACATACAAAATTTTAAAAATTACAAACCATACCTTTATTGATTCTTCAAGAATGATAGCCTCCTTTCTAGATGCTCCTTGCTTCTCAGTTTTAAACTGAGTGCTGACAATAAGATAGGGGGATCAATCTTCTCTTTTCTCCTACTTCTCTCTTTTCTTCTTTTTGTCTCTATATCCTCCTCCTTCTTTCGTATCTCTCAAAGTGACCAATAAATATTTTTAACGTAAGAGCAGTTATCTTCTTTTGTTATTATTTTATTTATTTTTATTCTAAAAGTAGTTCAAAACAGTTTTGAAAGTTTGACTCTTTCTTTTTTTCTTTTATTTTTATTATTAAATATGAAGTGTAGATGAACGTGAGATGAAACAGTTTGAGAAAGGTCACATTTTATTTTTATTTTTGTTAGTGTGAAATGGAGAACATGGATGGTTCAGAGTAGTTTTAAGATTGACTGATTCTCCTTTTTTATTACTATTATCTTAATTTTTTTTTGTGAGTAGTTAATATTGAGTGGGAAGTTACGGAGAGTTGAGGGAAATATTCTTTCTAATTCTTTTTTTCTTTTTTTCTTTTTTTTAAGGAGAGAGATATTTTAGAATATCTCATTATCTATTATTTCACTCATCTTTTACCTCTTGATCAATCTTGAACAGTTTTAAACATAGCATAACTCACGTAACCAAATCGTCAATTTTTTTTACTTTTATTTTTAATTTAACCGAACGAAATTGGGTGTTGACAAATTTAGAGATAGAAATCAAATTAGAAGTGAAAGTTGGAACAAAAAGAACATTTTCAATGATAAAATCATTTGAAAAATACATTGGTCCTGAATAATGTGCAAAAACATGTACCTATTGGGCAAAGTAATTTAGACAGGTTTAATTTGAGTGTAGTTACGAAACCAAGTTAAAGAGGAGGCTACATGATCTCTAGCTCTAGAATCAATAATTCAGGAATCCGGAAAAAGATTAAAAGGCAATGTGTATGTGTTAGAAGAAGTTTGATTAATAAAACTGAAAATGAAAGGAATATCGAACATTGGGCCTGAAGAAAGTGACCCATCCGGATTAGAAGAATGGGTGAGGTTTATGTGGTGGAACTGTAAAGTCATCATGGCCTGAACCAGTACCCGCACAAGTTGGATGTTGAAGCAAGGTCATGAGCTTGTCATATTGGGCTTGATTGAAGCTGAGATTTGGCACAATAATAGTGTTCTCCCTCTTTGTGTATGTTCCCTGTTCAAATACCTCTTTTATAGCGGCACAATTAACAGTGGTGGTGCGATGCAGTCGCATCTTTCCTGGATACTGCGGATGCCCCAGAGGATAACCATGAACACCGTAGCAAGTTTTGATTGTCTGACCGGAGTGACCACAGAAGGTACATGTTTTGATATATAAGTTCTTGTTACTGTATGTCGAAGAACTTCTGCCCCCGTTGAGCGATTCTCCCCTTGCAGAAAACCAACCGCCGCGACCTCGGCCAAAATGCGGGCGGCGATTGTTAGAAGAGTTGAAGAAAACATTGGAATCAGATGGAGTAGGTAAAAATTCATGTTGAAGGGGATTATGCTGCCGCTCATGTTGGATTACCATAGAGAAAACTCGATTGAAGATGGAAGAGGGTCCATTAATAGTACCTGTGAACGCACAACAACAAAGTTTTCATCAAGACCTTTAAGAAACCAAATAACGAAATCCTGTTGATGGTAAGATTTTGCAGAACAGAAGCAAGAATCAAGGGGTCTGTAGTTATCAAGCTCTTCCCAAATGGATTTCAAGGAAGTATAATAGTCAGTGATGCTCTAGGTTCCTTATTTGAGACCGTAGATCTCTTCCCAGAACTCTGCTATATGGAGAAGGTTGCCTTGACAAAACATATCCTTCAAATCATTCCACACATTGACGGCAGAATCAAAATAAATAATGCTTTAAGCGATGGATTGTGAAACAGAGTTAAGGAGCCAAGATAAAATAAGATTATTACAATGTTCTCAGTAAGAGTATAAAGGATCAAAGAGTGGGGGAACGAGTATTGAACCTAAGATAAAAGTCATTTTATTCTTGGAAACCATTGCCATACAAAAAGAACGAGACCATGAATAATAGTTGTTGTCCATGAGAAGGGGAGCAATCACAACCGTAAAATGTCCTTCACTAGGATGAATATAGAAAGGATTAAAGGGATTCTGATTTAGATCAAAAGGGAAAGATTTGCCATCAAAAATTGGAGGGGGTTGGTGATGGTAGGTAGGAGAAGAATGGGTTGAAGGGGAGGACATTATGGAATATTGAAGGGGTTAACAGAGCTCCACTCTGATACTATAAAGGAACGAAAAGAGCAATGGAATGGGAATCTGTTTTTTTGTGTATAATGTTGAGAGCAACACAGTATATATATAGGCCAAAATATGTAGAAAGTAAAAGACCATTGTTACACACCAAACAACACTATATGAAAAAGGTAAAAGTTGTGTGAAAACGGAATACAAAAAATGTAACAAACTTTGTCCAGCTTATCTTTCTTCTAGAGTATTTTGAGTATGTTGGGCTTCTTCTATTGTTTTGGGTCTGTCCTATAACACTCATCTTAGCATTCTCCCCTATATTGATGTGTTGGGTGCTTATTGTCATAGCTTATTGAGGTTAGGTATCTTAAATGATGTTGTGAATCTGTGGCTTTTTTCTGTGGCTTTTTTCCCCATTCTTATGTATTTTTTCACATTAATGTCTAAAATGGGCAAAAAAAAATTATTTACCAAAATTGGCAAATTCTACCAGTTAGATAAGATTTCAAATTAATGAATCCTTCTACCTACCCATGATTTCAAATTAATGAATTCTTCTACCTATGCATGATTTCCTCAAAGCGATTTCAATTAAAGACATTAATTAAAATTGTTCTCTCTCTGGAATCATGTTTTAATTATTTAACACTATGTTTGTTATGTTTAACAATTAACAAAAAATTAATAATAATAATTAACAAAACTGTAAAAAAAATTAAGGCATACAAATTTATTTTAAATTAAAACAAAATAATATAATGATAATAATTTATGAATTTAATTTAAATAATAATAATAATAAATTAATAATTTGATTTAAAAGAATAATAATGATTAAGTGATTAAATATTTGATGTGGAAGTAACTAAACTGATTAAATTAAAGTAATGACACAAAATATTCTTATTATTATTATCATTATATTATTTTGTTTTAATTTAAAATAAATTTGTATGCCTTAATTTTTTTGTTACGGTTTTGTTAATTATTATTATGTAATTATTATTATTAATTTTTTGTTAATTGTTAAACTAACAAACATAGTGTCAAATAATTAAAGAATGATTATAGAGAGAGAAACAATTTTAATTAATGTCTTTAATCCTCAGCTTGTCACTTATATTTGACCAGCCTGAAATCATGCCTTAGGTGGAAGGATTCATTAATTTGAAATCCTATCTAGCTAGCAAAATTTACCTATTTTGATAAATAATTTTTTTTTACCTATTTTGGATATTAATATGAAAAAGTATACCAAAATGAGAAAAAAGACAGAATATGTTCACGATTTTTTGAAGATACTCATTTTTCTCTTGTATTACATTCTCCAAAAGGGCATGGAGTTAACAACATGTAGTCAACTAACAAGAAAGCTTGGTTGAGAAGATTCTACAATAACAACATAATAATTAGAGAAAAGATTGACCTGCCTCTTGTAGACCTTTACGTGCTCATTTGAATCAGACGATCTATCATATTTTTTTATGCTTAGGCACTTCAAGGAAAGGTTGATGTAATGAAGTCTATAAGAAATGTGGAGCTTTGTATAGAAGCTACTCTTGCTTGTCTGGAATGTTCGGTATACATGGTCAATTGCTTTTGAGTGTCATGGTCATCTTGAATAATGACACAAAATATTCTCATTATTATTATTATCGTTATATTATTTTGTTTTAATTTAAAATAAATTTGTATGCCTTAATTTTTTTTTGTTACGGTTTTGTTAATTATTATTATGTAATTATTATTATTAATTTTTTGTTAATTGTTAAACTAAAAAACATAGTGTCAAATAATTAAAAAATGATTGGAAAGAGAGAAACAATTTTAAGTAACATCTTTAATTGAAATCGCCAATATGTCACTTATATTTGACCAGCCTGAATTTTAAGTAATGTTTTTAATTGAAATCGTCAATATGTCACTTATGTTTGACCAGTCTGAAATCATACGTAGGTGGAAGGATTCATTAATTTGAAATCCTATCTAGAATTTACCCATTTTGGTAAATAATTATTTTTTGCTTATTTTGGATATTAATGTGAAAAAATACACCAGAATGGAAAAAAATGGAAAAATAAACTATCTGTTCACAAATTTTTGAAGAAACTCATTTTTCTCTTGTATTACATTCTCCAAAGGACATAGAGTTAACAACATGTAGTCAACTAACAAGAAAGCTTGGTTGAGAAGATTCTACAATAACAACATAATAATTAGAGAAAAGAATTACCTACCTCTTGTAGACCTTTACGTGCTCATTTGAATGACGATCTATCATATTTTTTGTATGCTTAGGCACTTCATGGAAAGGTTGATGTAATGAAGTCTATAAGAAATGCGGAGGTTCATATAGAAGTTGCTCTTGGTTGTCTGGATTGTTTGGTATACATGGTCAATTGCTTTTGAGTGTGTCATGGTCATCTCGAATGTGAGATGAAATTACCTTTGATTCAAATAAGTTTCATGTCTTATGGATCAATGACATTAATGATCGTCCTCCACATAGGACTCTTGTGGTATCATGAACCCATACATTCAATTGGTCGCATAGGTTCTTGTCAACACCTAATTTCGTCCGAGCCAATAAAATTATTCTAAAATATAAAACAATATAAAATAAAAATAAAAATGTGTGTTATTATTTAAATAAAAAAAGAAAAGAAAAGAGTTTTGATTATATTCTATTTTATGAATAAAGTTAAAATAAAATTCGTAAAAAAGGAAAAAAAAAGTAAAGAAAATCAGTCTATTAAAAATTTGTTAAAAAATAAATAAAATTGTCATTAAAGTGTTGTCATGTTACATCCTCTCCTTTTGCTAGCCTTTTCTGATGCCCATTAATGATACGAAAATTAATTGAAAATAAATTTAAAAAATTTTAGAAAGGCTAGAAATTTGAATAGTTGATCTGATTATTATTCTGATTAATTGCAAACGATTTTCTGC
>Ga0209489_102978_pt1 | contig 33668 bp, 16 predicted proteins | sample SiratrowhiteBW_FD_187527 | JGI IMG/M metagenome (GOLD analysis project Ga0209489, IMG submission 187527) | Root nodule microbial communities of legume samples collected from California, USA - Siratro white BW (SPAdes) (version 2) | ecosystem: Host-associated > Plants > Roots > Nodule | place...
TTTTTTTTTTTTTTTTTTTTTTTTTTTTTTTTTTTTTTTTTTTTTTTTTTTTTTTTTTTTTTTTTTTTTTTTTAAGATTGTTGCATTGATGTTAGTTAAAAAATTCTGCAAATAATATTAATAGAAAAAAAAATCATAGTTGATTGTGGCTAAAAGTTTTTCTATTCATATCATTATATTATTAAAATATTATTGATTAGTAGCGGAAAAATAATAGTGACAAAAAAATATGATCATTATCAATAATCAAAAGTTATTTTTTAATCTAATGATGAAAATAATGAATAAAAATTATTTTATAATTTAATAATAAAGATAGTGACCAATTTTTTTGTCATAAAAAATTAGTCATTAAGTCAATAACTATGATTATAAATAAAATTATTTTTTCTATTAAAATAAAAATTTAAAAATGTGGCCTAATTCGTGAAATATTTTTTGTCTCAACTAAAAAATATTAAAAATAATTTGTGAAATAACTTTTGTCGTGAAAAAAAAAATTAAATAAAGAAAAATTGTCACAACCTGTGAAACAACTTTTGTTTGCTTCTATAGTCACGTTCTTGCTTTCTCCATTGAAACATCCTTCTTGCTTTCTACATCTAAACTGTGAGTTTTTAAATCTAAAAGGTGAGAGTACTGAAATTGAAATTCAAACTACGAGGAGTTGAAAATTCTCGTGTGTTCCAGAAATTAATAAATCCCTAATTTCTAGGTTCAATTTGTGAGAGTGAAAACTCTAATCTGTTGTTCAGAAATAAAAACTCAAATGTCCAATCCGAACTTCAAAAATCAAAAGTGAAAAACTTCCAGAGTTCTTCTAAGGAAGTGGGATTGAAGCTTATTCTCTTTTAGTGTTTCAAATTGTAGTATGTTGACAAATACCGGAAAAATAGCTGTCAAATAAGACATTTGGAGACTTTATATATTGATCATTTACTGAGAAATACATTGGCATTCTTTCTCTTCTATTTGTAGGATAATGTTTAGTAGGTTTAGAATTTTTTACAAAATACTTTAAATCACCTATCTTCCAAATTTTTTGAATGTTCTCATTAGTTGACTCTTAGTGTATGCATCATGTTGTGACAGTCATCTTGATTAAATTGAAGTTAAGTTTCGAAAAAGAGCGGTCAAATTTGTCTCATTGTAAATACCTCCTAGTCAAAATAAAAGTGATGAGTCCCAATGAAACAAATTTAATAAGTCTTCTTCTTGAAAACTTAACCTTAATTTATAGATCAAAATAGAAGTAGTATATGAATAAACTATAGACCAAATATTATTTGAGATGCCATCAAAATTGGATAATCCATTAAAGTTTTCCCCCTCTCTTGATTGCAATGTTATTCAGCAGAAGGAAATGGCAAACCAGAAAACACTGCTAAGGGTCTAACACCAGAAAAAGTTAATGAGCTCTGAAATTGTCGGTGGTATACACAACCATAGAAGCTTTCATTACAGACAGTTGTGTTTGAAAAGGTTGTTGGCCAATTCTCGTACGAATCCCCAACTCTGATTCCCTCTTTCTAAGATACTTAACTACCACACAGTTTGTTTGGTGGTCCAAATTAGTGTCTTACAAGCCACTATCATTATAGTTTCTTTCTACTTAACCCAACCAACCCTTTATTTCTTTATTCTTTAACTTTCTCACCATTTTCTCACTACACACTATCTTTCCTTTTTTTAACTTTAACCATTTATAAATCTTCAAGCACAAGAAATACCTCTAACCATTATCAACTTAAAATCGAGTTTCCCATCTTGCTCACAAAATTCAGCTAAATAGATCTCACATTCTCAATTCTTCCGTTTTACATCACTTTAGTAGAGCAGTTGTTCGAGAAAAAAAAATATTTGAAAAAAAATTGTTTCAAACTAATTCTTCTCTTTTCATTATTCTAATTTTTCCATGAATTAAGACAATGTTTAAAATTTAAGATTTTATGTTAGTTATAATTTGACTGTTTTCTCAGTTTATGTATGGGTCTTGTTTTCTCAGTTTATGTATGGGTCTTATTATGTATCAATTTTATATAAAATTTTATGTCTATATATTAGTTGATTTTTTTTTACTGAATAAATATACATAATTATTAAATACAATAATATTCAGTTTTACTTTTTTTTCTGTTTTTCTTTCGTACCAAAATTTAATATCGTATCCAAAGTCAGTAACTGATCCACAATGGTCACTACAAATTCTTTTCTATTTTATTCTAATTTTCTCAAACTACATAACTAAAAAATTTGATGATTTCAATTATTTTTTTTGGAAACAACAGGTTAAACCTGTTATTAAATCTCATAAACTTCAAAAATTTGTTATTAATTAAGTGATTCCTTCAAAATTTCTATGTTTCTATTTCTTACCAAAATTCAATATTGCCCCTTTAATTAAAGATAAAGTTAATTGGTTTGCAAAGAATGAGGGAATTTTGAGAAGTTTGGATGAAAACTCATATTCAAACTTCATTCTATAAGTATATTATAAGTATATGTGTAAAGAAGATTATGTTTACAATTTTTTTTTATACATATTCTTTATTATTTTTATCCTTAGAAAAAACATAACTAATTTATTGATTTTATATAAAAAACTATCTGCTGTTATCAATAAAAAAATGAACACAATGTGTATGGGACGTTGTTTTTAATTATACCAACATTAGGTTGATATTTTGCTTTGGCTTATCAATTAATAACGCATTACTTATAATTAATTCTGCCAAATTTAGGATCTAACTTTATATTTTAATGACACCTACTGTAAACAGCCAAAAATAACAAGTGAAAAGGCAATTTAATATTAAAAAAAAAATCTCATACAAGCATCTCACTGTTAGTACTTCTTTAAAAGTAATAAAATATGTGAATTATTTATTTCAGAGATTATTTTAGATGTGTGTATATATATTATGCTTGAAAAAAATGTTTGCAAAAGATAATTTAAGTGACACGTGTGTACATATCTTATAAAATACTATTAAATTCGCCAATTTTTATTACTACCACTTTAATGAAAACATTTTATGGTAAATGTGGATACCTATTAAATATAAAATAAACACCAAATTATAAAGAAAAGGTAATATAATAATAATGCAATCGAGAATTAGTTCTAGGTGGAGGAGACACGTGAAACGAAATCCGACATACATATTCATCCCAGTTAACAACTAACGGACACTTATGATGCAATAATGGAGACACGTGCCATATAGAAGGAGGGAACTAAGCTAGAAAATTTCCGAAAATGGAAAATAACAGTAATTAAATTACCCGTCATGGATATCACGGTACACGTGTATCTCGGAACAGCGTCCACGTCAGCAACCGGTGACTGTGAGTCGGTTGGTGACCTCGGGTACAGTCACGTTATTCAGCTACGATACGATACGAAAAATAAAACGAACGGACCCATCTCCCCCGCAAAACTTTCCTTTTCTTTTCACTGAGAAACAAAAAGAGAGAAACAGAAGCGACGATAAATCCATCCAAACTCTCGTTTCGTTCATTCTTGCATTCTTCTGCGAAACCGCTGCTTCGCGATTTTGTGCCGTAAAGCATAAGGCAAATCGTGACGTTACGTTAGCCTCTGCCGAATGAGAATCTGTGGTTCTCGAATCAATCGCGTGCGATAGGTTTAGTGAAGCCTGAATCTGAAGCTTCGCGGACGTTGGCTATGCTCCGCAAATTGTTCTTCCGCAAGCCTCCAGATGGCCTCCTCGAGATCTGCGAGAGAGTTTACGGTACTTTCTCTGCTTTTCTCGTTCTCAATTTGTGAAAAATGTTTTAGCAATTGAAAATATATGATTCGAGGAACATTTGGTCTCTGTTTGATTGCTTGGAAATGCGGAAATGACGCGTGAATTGATTTTGAAAGGGAATGATTTGTTAAATTTGAAATGACTTTAACTTGTTATCATCATTAGGAGTTATGAGTTAGTGATTGTTGTTGGAATTGACAATTAAGATTCGCCGTGAATGTAGTTTTTGATTGCTGCTTCACCACGGATGCTTGGAAAGAAGCGAATTACAAAGAGTACATGGACGGGATAGTTGGTCAACTTAGGGAGAACTTGCCTGATGCTTCGATTATGATTTTCAATTTTCGTGAGGAAAATACCAAGAGTCAGATGGCAAGTATCATGTCTGAGTATGACATTACTATCATGGACTATCCTCGCCACTACGAAGGTGTTCCCGTGCTCAAAATGGAGCTCATCCACCACTTTCTGAGGTCTGGTGAAAGCTGGCTCTCGCTTGGGCAACATAATGTGTTGTTGATGCATTGTGAGCGTGGAGGTTGGCCTGTTTTGGCTTTCATGTTGGCTGCATTGTTGATTTATAGAAAGATTTATACTGGGGAGCAGAGGACTCTCGATATGGTTTACAGACAGGCTCCTCAAGAGCTTTTGCATTTGTTGTCACCGTTGAATCCTATCCCTTCCCAACTGAGGTATCTACTGTATGTTTCCAGGAGGAATGTGGCCTTAGATTGGCCTCCTCTGGACAGGGCACTTATGCTGGACTGCATCATTCTCAGATTCTTCCCAAACTTCGACGGTGAAGGTGGTTGTCATCCCATGTTTAGAATTTTTGGACAGGATCCCTTTAATGCTGATAAAAATCCAAAAATGTTGTACTCAACACCAAAGAGAAGCAAAAATGTCCGGGCCTATAGGCGGGTATGTGAATTTGCCTCATGCTTTCTGGGTTCTTGTGCCTCCTGTTTTTGATATTACAATTTGTTTGTGATATTATTTTGGAGCTTGTACTTTATCGGAGGCATGCACTGATTGCATATATCATGAAAAGTATTATCCTGAAATTAATTTTTTTTAGCAGATAAGAAGACTTCGGTGTTACTGTTATTTTGCCAAAAAATGCCGAAATAAATCTGTAGCTGTTCTTGAGATTTCTTGCAGTCTCATAAAATGTGGCAAAAAGGCTTTCAGATGTAATAGGGAAAATTCTCTTTTCCTCCTTCAATGCTGGTTGCATTTAAGGCTTTAGACTTGTAGAATACTTTGTAAATTGTGCTGTACACTTTTCATATGATTTGAACTTTAAATAGTTATAAACCGCTAAATTGCAGCTCAAACTTGTTTTTCTAGTTATCAGATTGAGGTTTAATAGTTATTTTTTTGGCAACGTGAAATGAACCTTGAAACATATGCTTGTAGTGATAGTGATGAACAACATTGGTTATTTATTCCTCCTTGACAAATATGGGAGCTACATAGATAAGTCTTAGTTTTTATCAAGAGGGCTGCACTTGGCACCGATAATCCCAAAAATGTAAAAGGAGAAAGGGGGGCCATACTTAAAAGAAGAAAGGAGAAATATGTTTGTAGAATCTATGTTCAGCATTTAAGTAATCCTAGTCATATTTCAGCATATAGGCCTTAGAAAATTGAGTTCAGAACTAGCATGTGCTCTTTAAATTTTAAAAAATATTTCCGTTTGCAAAAGTTTTGCTGTTCTAATAGATATTGTGTATCAACTTATTTATTCTATCAAGCAAGGTGCATCTGGAATCTGATATATTAACTTATGTAATTATTGTGAATTTCTTGTTATTGTGTTGCAGGGAGAATGTGAACTTATTAAAATTGATATCAATTGCCATATTCAAGGTGATGTTGTCATTGAGACTATTAATTTGAATGGTGACATGGAGCGTGAAAGGATGATGTTTCGAGTCATGTTTAACACGGCCTTTGTTAGATCTAATATTTTGATGCTTAACCGGGATGAAATTGACATTTTATGGGATGCTAAAGACCACTTTCCAAAAGATTTTAGAGCTGAGGTACAAATTGTTTTCAACAATAATCATGATGCTTTTGATTGTACATTCCTAACGGTGAACTTATTTTGTGGTTTATGTTTGTATTAAGATCCTTTTCTCAGAGATGGACGCTGCAGTAGTTATTGCCGATGGGACCTCATGCTTTGAGGAGAAGGAAGGACTACCAATGGAAGCATTTGCCAAGGTTCAAGAGATCTTTAGCCATGTAGACTGGATGAACCCCAAGGCAGATGCTGCTCTAAATGCTCTTCAACTAATAAGCGCTTCAACTATGAATGATAAGTTGGATGGAAAAGGTCCTAGAACGCCTCAAGGGAATTTGAGTGAAGAGGTACAATCTTCATTTTCAACCAAGACATCCCCAGATAATGATATGAGCAGAAAAGAGGACAAGACCAACAAGGTCGAGGGTATTCCGCAGCAACCTAGTACACCTAACAAAATTTGTCAAGAGTCAGCAAAATCTTCTAAAAGGACCTTGGAATCCAATAAATGTCCAACAGGACCTACAAATCTTGACATAAAACTGCAGGCACCTCATCCTGCCTTATCTTCTACCGATACTTCTTTTTCCCCTCGAACACCTCCTTTGAGGCCTCAAGCCATTAGTGCTAAAGAAGCTCACGATTCTCCTCGCCAAACAGAATCACCCCCTTCTTATGTTTTGCCTTTGCAATCCAAACACCAATCACAAGACAGAAGTCATTCATCTATTTCTGCCCCTACACCTGACACCCAATGGTCATCTACTTTTCATAGCAAGTCACTTTCAGCTTCAACAGTTACTTTAACTCAACCATCTCCTTCATTTTCTCCCAAAAATGTGGATGAGATTCGTCCTATTAAAACAAGAATAGAGTCTTCCCCTTCACGACCTCCAACTCCGCCTCCTCCTCCCACTCCTCCACTAAATGATCATAGACGAGTTCGAGCTAAACCACCACCTCCTCCTCCTCCTCCTCCAAAGAATGAACTACATGTTAAAGCTGGACCCCATCCTTCTCCTCTATCACATATGCATGTGGAGCCACAGGTTAGAGATGGACCCTCTCCTACCCTTTCTCTAAAAGGGGAGCAACCTACTAGGTTTGAACCTCCTCCACCTCCACCTCCACCTCCACTTTCAAGTGAAGTACGTTACTCAAATCACACTAATTCATCATTGCAAAAATCTCTAGCTCCTCCCCCTCCTCCTGGGGCACCTGCTCCTCCCCCGCCTCCCGCTCCTCCTGAGGCACCTGCTCCTCCCCCTCCTCCTGGAGCACCTGCTCCTCCCCCTCCTCCTGGAGCACCTGCTCCTCCCCCTCCTCCTGGTGCACCTGCTCCTCCTCCTCCACCTGGAGCACCTGCTGCTCCACCTCCTTCCTTTGGTAAAGGAGGTCTAAAATCAGGTAGTCCTTTTCCAGGATCTCTTTCTATGAACGGTGATGGAACTAACGTGTCAAGCACAACAGGACCTCGATCTAGTTCACCAACTAGCTTAAAGGGAATTTTATCACGAACAATTACCTCAAAGAATAACACAAAAAAGTTGAAGCCATTGCATTGGTTGAAGCTATCTAGAGCAGTGCAAGGAAGTTTGTGGGCTGAGACACAGAAGTCTGGTGAAGCTTCCAAGTAATGTTGATTGGCTATGGTGTTTCATTTCTTAGGACAGATTATCCTTCTATTATTATCGTGTCTTACCTGCCTTTCCTTTTATTATCTTAATGTAGGGCCCCAGAGATTGATATGTCAGAGCTCGAGCATCTTTTCTCGGCAGCAGTCCCAAGTTCAGGTATTGCCAAAAAGTCAAATGTCCAAAGCTCAGCTGGGCCTAAATCTGAAAAAGTGCAACTGGTAATTATTTTCAGTTTGTAGTACCACTAAGATTGCTTATGGATATTTACATAATCTAGTTGTTTATATCTGAGTGTGATGGGAAAATGCAAGAAAATAATTACTAGGAAAATGCGATAGTTCCTAGTACTTATAACCAGTGGTTGTCATTTTATGTTGGTCCTATGCAGCCAAAAAGTTGTAAGATGTCACCTATCAGCTTTTCATTGAAGGAAACCTTAAGAGTTGACAAACTGAAGAATCAAAGTTAATGTTCACTTACTTTTGAAAAAATTTAGTATGATACTGTTATATCATCAACCCATCTTAAAACCACTAGTATCTGTGGCAGTTTCTCCCTTTCACATATTTACAACTGTAAGAGTTCACTTGCATGGTGCAATGTTGGAAATATTGAGTGTTTACTGTTTATGTATGTGTGTGACGTAGTTCCTAAAGTAGGTCCTCTTTTTTTTTTTTTTTTCTCACTAATATATAGTTTGTGGTCACAACAAAATTATAATCCTTTTGATTTAGATTGATTTTATCACTCCTTGCAGATTGAGCATAGGCGAGCATATAACTGTGAAATCATGCTTTCAAAAGTGAAAGTGCCGTTGCATGATTTAATGGTAAGATTGACATTTACGTTTATGGTCTAATAATGTGGGAGACAAACCAACTGATATTTTTAAATAAGATTGAGTCCTAGTTAATACGGGAACTATGATTTGATTGACAATTGAATGATAGCTTTGTTCTTTTAATTAAGAGTCTTCCTAGAATTTATTAGTGATTTGTTTTCATTGGGAACTATGAATGTTGGCATAATTTTTATAGCATGACTATAAAGAGGACTGTATACTCCTCCATCTCATTCTGTTCTTGTTTTCCATTATTGTTTTTAATTTATTTTTTCTTCACCTAAACTGTATTACCCCTTTATTGGAAATTGGTTTTCGGTTCTCTTTGAAACAAACGAAGATCTGAATGTTTTAACATAAATACTTTTTTCAAACTTGTATTACTGTAGCATAATGAGGGCATGCTGTTTTTTTTTTGTGTGTTTTCAGAATATGATTTTCATTAAAAAATATTCTAAAACTTTATAATAATTTTGTAGGTTTTACGAAGCAAAATTTTTGGCGCATTTGTTAGAAATTAAAAATAGTAAATTTTGAAAGAGTAAATAAATAAAAATCTATCATAGAATCTTTCTTTTTCGAGCTTACACCAAATGAGGTTGACATTAGTAAATTAATTGGAATAGCTATTTTTATTGTGGGAAAGATGTAAGAAATAAGCATTCTGTGCCGTGATTCTGGAAGATATAAAGTGAATGAGAAGTCTTGTTGGTTTTATATGAAACATCTGTAGAACTTTTAACTATTTCCTTAAACTATTTTTCTGTGTTATATTCATTAATAATGATTTGTTTGAAATATTCACAGAGCTCAGTGCTAGCACTGGAAGAGTCAGCACTGGACACTGACCAGGTTGAGAACCTCATAAAGTTCTGTCCAACAAAAGAGGAGATGGAACTACTCAAGGTTGGGAGATTGATTATGGTTAAAAATTGTGCTACGTTCAACTTATAATGAGTCTCCTCTTTCTTTTTCAAAATTTCACAACTCCATTTATTCTGACACAGGGTTATAATGGGGAAAAGGAGAAGTTAGGAAGATGTGAACAGGTATATTGGGTTTCACGACTTTTGGTTTAGTGCCTGTATTTTGGATCTCTTCTGTTAGTGCAAGATTTATGAATATTTAAATTATAGCATTGCTTGTACAGTTTTAACTGTAATGAATGGCTATATTCAATGGTGGAAACTGCATTTCTATCTTCTCTTGACATGAATCTGAATTATATATTCATAAACTCTTCATTACAGTTCTTAATGGAATTGATGAAAGTACCACGAGTGGAATCCAAGCTCAGAGTTTTTTCATTCAAGATTCAATTTCGCTCTCAGGTTGATATGTTACTATTTTAATGGATCTTTACTACAAAAAAAAATGGACTTAAATTTATTACCAGTTTGACCATGTCAATACTTTTATGTAGGTGTCTGACCTAAGAAAGAGCCTGAGTGTTGTGAATGCTGCTTCAGAAGAGGCATGATTATTCCTTTTTACTTAAACCTCTTTTTGCAACATGTTTCCCCTCTCTCTCTCTCTCTCTTATTTTTTTGATTTTGTTTCTTTTTTCAGATCAGGAATTCGGTAAAACTAAAGAGAATTATGCAAACAATACTTTCTTTAGGAAATGCTTTGAACCAAGGAACTGCCAGGGGTATGTTTAAACAAATATACATAGCAGATGGATGCAACACGAACCATTCAATTTTATTTCAAAGAAAAGTACCATAATTTTTTGAAAATATCTGTAATTTATGGCCTTTGTGCATGGTACTCGATCTCTAGACAGACTGCATTTAGTGTGATTTTGTATGTGTTAGTATCCCTTATTTGTTTTCTTTACCTTTTGTATTTTACTTTATTGTTCCCCCTCACCAGGTTGTGATAGTAAACTGTGAACTCTTTTTCTTTTTCTTGGAGGTTAAACTATTGTTCCTCTCTTTATTACTCAATTTAAAAAATAAAATAAAATCCATCAGTATTCTGCACCCTTTATTTCTTGACACTTCAGATATAAATTGTTTCTTTATTAATCATCCATATTATTCATTTGAATTTGGAGAACAACATGTGCCCCAATGTTGTTACTATCAATCCCACCTGTGAACGCCAATTTAGACTGGTTTAGTGAAAACAAAGCCAAATTAGATGAATGCATTTGTTATGCACCATACCTAATCAAAATTTTGATGCTGAAACTTTATTTTTGTATCTTGGCTCTCCTTGGATATAAGCTGATACAGTGTGTATCTAGAGTCAGAGAATGAAAATAACAAAATTGACAGACTAGAAGACTAGTTTCTAGAGAGCAGAGCTCTCCCAAGCAAGTGAGGAATCTCTCTGCTACAAATATCCACACTAACGGATCCCAAGAATGATCGCAACATTCTTACAAGTATAACCAACCCCACTCCCTCCTAACAGAATCAAACATTTCCCAAATACCCCTCCTTTACTATTAAAAAATATCCCTAAACAGAAATACCACTACAGATTCAATCCTGCTTCTTATTCTTATGCCTACAACTGTAGATCTGAATGGGCTTATTCCACCTGAAGGAATGGTTTCTATCATAAGCACCATCATGAAACATTAATTATAGGGGGATATAATATTCATTACTCTAAATAAAATCAAAGTAGATCAAGGGGATTGTAAAGTTGGTTATTATGTAGTCATTTGAAAAATTTTAATATTGATAATACTATATTAATAAAATGTAGATAGACATATGATGAATGAGTTCGATAGCAATAAATATCTTTTTCCTTGACATAAGTGCTGAAACTAAATAATTCACATTTGCATAATTTTTTTACTATTGCTTTAGATTTTTACTTATTATTATTTACTTCATTTTGTCAATCTCCTATGTTTATATTCTCCGATCTTCTTTTAGGTTCTGCTATTGGATTCAGATTGGATAGCCTTCTTAAACTAACCGAGACACGTGCACGGGACAAGAAGATGACTCTCATGCATTATCTTTGTAAGGTACATGTTGCTAATTATTCCGTTTTTTTTTTTTTTTTTTTTTTTTTTTTTAAAAATTTTTATTTTTTTTTTTTTTTTTTTTTTTTTTTTTATTTTGCAAAAATGTTTACGAGTTTCTTGTGTGCTATGGAGTCACTTGTAATATTAAGTTGGGGGAAGATTGTTCTTTTTTTCATCTTCTGATATTAAGATGATCATAATTTTCCATATCTGATGCATTAATCTCGTACTGTGGGTACACATAGGTGCTAGTTGACAAACTACCGGAAGTCTTAGACTTCTCCAAGGATCTTTCTGACCTAGAGCCAGCAACAAAGGTTCTGGACTTCTCAGAGACTCTTCTGCTCAATATATTGATAGCTAATGTACTAACTCTGACTTGAATAATTTTGAATAGATCCAATTGAAGTTTTTGGCTGAGGAGATGCAAGCTATAAACAAAGGATTAGAAAAAGTAGTACAGGAACTATCAACCGCTGAAAATGATGGGCCTATATCAGAAACTTTCCGCAAGGTATAAGCATCATGCCTTTACTTCTACGATAGTTGATTCACCAACTCTTGTGCTTCCTTTTTTCAAAATTGCCCTTGTTCATTTTCACTGCTCCAAGTTTCATATTTCCACACCAAAAAGAAAATTATTCACTTATTGGTGAACTGTGTATATATCTACATTAATTAAAGTCAATAGAGTCTGCAATCATGTCACTAAAAGAAGACCATATTCTTGGAGTCCCCATTCTGTGGAGGCAGACTTTTTGAGGCTTGTCTGCAAAAATGGTCAAAATGAAAATTTTACTTAAAGGGAAGTGGAATATCAATACAGATTATTATATACACACACAGTAACATAAATATGATAATTGACTTTTAATCTCTACAAACACAATCTTAAATTGACAATCTGAAAGGTTAGATCCAACTAACTTGTCAGAAAATAATAACTTAAGCTAAATTACTACTAACTAATTAACAACTCCAAATACAAAACACCAAGATTTTGACATTGAACCTAAACAGTCAAACACGAACCTCTTTAGCTTTAGAGACGTTTTCAGCACCAAAACATACTTCAATCAAGACCAAAACAGCACCAAAACCATTAACCCAGTAGAAAAACAAAAGAACCTCCTTCATCATCAAATGCTACAAGATGAAGAAGAAGCACGTTCAAACAAAGGGCTGAACAAGCGCCCAACAGAATCAAACAAGAAGAAGGAACAACAGAACAAACACCCTGGACAAGGAAAGCACACAAAAAAGAGATTGGGGCTTCAGATGCCATAGGTTGTTGGGCTTTTATTTTCGGGGAAACGGTTTTAATTCGGCTGATCTTTCCATTTTTATGAGTAAGTTCTTGATCCTACCTGATCCAACCAAAATGGATTTTATCATATAATTGGGATCACAGAGGCCGAAAAAAATTGTAAGATTGTGCCACCTTATCATCAAGATAGTAATATAGCTATCATGCCTGTCTGTGATTGATCTAATGTGAGAGTTTGTGAGAACGAGAAACATTAAAATTGTGAAGTCCTCTTTTGTTTGCTAAATGTTGCAATAAAATTATATGCATTGTCAGGCTTTAACTTTGTTTTTAACCACAGAAATTGAAAGAGTTCCTCGGTTCTGCTGAAGCTGAAGTCCGCTCATTGGCTTCACTATATTCTAGCGTGGTAGGCTTTCTACAATATATTATATCTTTAAAACCTTATAAAGGTTGTGCTTTACTTTAGGAGTGTATGTTTACAGGGTAGGAACGTGGATGCATTGATTCTCTATTTTGGTGAAGATCCATCCCGTTGCCCATTTGAGCAAGGTGTGTGACTGAATTATTACTTTTCTTGATGGCTAATTTAAGTGAGCACCTTCTGATTGGCTTATACTGATTATATTTTTGGCTTTGTACTTAACTAAAATTGTACCTTCCTAAAAGTAAGTGCATGGATTCTTCTCTTGATTGCATTTTTTTTTGGTTGCATATATGTGAGTGCTAATATTTTATAATAACTGCCTTTGTTTTTAGCTTCCCAACTTAAAACTGATAATTTCGTTTTATGCAAATTCTAATTCTATTCTGGAAAGGTATGCAAGACTTTACTGTGATCCCTTTTATGGGAAGAATGACTGCACCCACAACTTGTGTAATAATGTTGATGCCTCTACTTGTATTTCTACACTGCTTATTCTTGTATTTATTTTGAATTTTCTGCAGTCGCGTCAACTTTAGTCAACTTTACCAGGATGTTCAACAAAGCCCATGAAGAAAACTGCAAGCAGCTAGAACTTGAAATGAAGAAAACTGAAAATGATAAAAAGAAATGTGAATCAGAAAAAATTTTACCTACAGCTATCCGGACTGGCAATGTCAAATAGACTCTACTAGCTTTGAGAATCAGTATATACTCTAACATGAGAAGGAATTTGGCTGGACAAAACCGGGTCTGGTGTATGGTGTTTTTGAGGAGCGTGTGTATAGTGGACACAAGTAGTAGTAGCTGACATTGATAACCGAAACGAAGAGAACTGCATTGCACTGCAATGTTAGGTAACATTTTGAACCCATTGCTCTCTTTACATCTTTTTCTGAATGTCAATCTCCTTCCTCGCAGTAATTATTCTATTTAAACAATTGTGAGTTATAGCAGAAATGGTGTAGTTTGCACGAGTTGTGTTATTTACCAGCCAACCTGTATATATCTTCCTCTTCCCTCTTCACTCGGAAACTGTATGACTGTATCTTGTAAGTATTTCCGGCAAACCTGGGCATTCGTTATTAATTTTTTCTCTCTCCCTCAGGCTTGGTTCTCTGTTAGCAACATTGATTTCACATCTGTAATGCAATGCTTGATTTCTTCTTGTATAGCTTATATTTGATGTTTTTTCTTCCAAACTAATTTCATCTTAGGAGGCCCCAAAAACAAGGGAAATTTCTTGCTCCGTATATATTTAATACTATGCTTTAGTTGGAGATTGTTATGGCTCACACGATCAAGATCGCATATTCTTAATACTAGAGTCTGAAACAGTATGAAAAATTAAGTTGAAATAGTCCTTTGTTGAAATGATAGTATCATGTAACGGCACAGATTAAGTCACATTTGTTGAAACAAGGGTAGTGTGAAGTTGAGTTTGATAAAGAAATGACGCTAGTAGAAATTTAAATCAACCCTTTGGTGTCGTAAATATTTCTTTTAGAATTTAGAAAGTTTTAAAAGGCAACAAGTCTCTCAGTAGAAAAAATATCAAATAATGTTATTTTAATTCTAAAAATGTTTGACTTGCTGCTGGTTTCATTGGATCAACCCTACGTAGAAGACCGTAACTTTTTTTTCCAAAAAACTTTTCTTCGTAAAATTCAAAAACATATTTCAAATTACACAATTTGACAATGTATTCAATATTAAATAATGTGAAATACATTTTTGAATTTAGAAATATATAATTTGAAAATGTATGATAAATTAAGTAATCCATGAAAATATTTTAAACTATACTATTTAAAATACATTTTTATATTATACAATTTAAAATAAATTTCAAATGTATAAATGTATTTCATATTGTATAATTTAAAGATCAAATCTGAAAATAAATTATGAATTGTCTAATAAAATTTTTTGAAACAGTTCTAAATCAAAAAAATATGCTCTAAATTATATAATTTAAATATTCTTTTAAATCTCATAATCTCTACGTAATTTTTGTGCATGAAAGTTTAACAAGCATGCTTTCTTTTGTTCTTCGTCCTACTTCATATATTGTACTAGAGATTGAGTTGACAAAGAATTATTAGTATTTTTGTTATGTTTTCAGGGGTCATCTTAGAAACAGGTGAAGTTTATATTAGAAGTTTGTTATGTCTTGAGGAACTGCCACAATCTTGAAGGAAATTGTAAGCTGAATAAACTCTCTTGAAAATAATTCTATCAGATGTTTCTTCTGGTTAGAGTTTTTTCGGTATTTTCTCCTAATTTTTACGAGGTATCGATAGTAATTCCTTAACACTAAGGGGTATGATATTTAGACCGTTTAATTTGGTTCCCAATTAGGATTTAGTCTTAATGCACAAGACTCTGATAAAGAAAGGTTTACAAAATTTAAAAGGAAATTAAAAAAAAAAAAAATCTCGTGTCGTCAAAATTGCCATCCATAAGTCGTAAATGTTTTTTCTTGAGTGATAGTTCAAAAAACATTTACTTGAAAATAACTTTTATACATAATGTGCAAACACTTTTTTAATGAAAAAATATTTATTTAAAATACATTTTTTATTTGTCTTTTTTATTTTTTCAATGTACAAGAGATTGAAAGATAAAAACTGAGAGGGATTATGTTATTGGAAATGAAATAAAGGTAAATTTGAAAAAAAAAATATGTAAGGGAAATGAGGAGTCTTTATTATGTTGTTATAGATATTAAATTATGACTATTTATAATTTAATTTAATTTATGATGATGTAATTAAAGCTTTCAAAATCACAAAAGAATAATATTTCTACAATGAAAAAAAATAATAAAAAACCTAAATATTGATATTATTTTCACATCTTTATGTATTGATTAACAATTAAGAATATAAACAATAGTATTGAATGAACGGAGAACTATAAGTTAAAATGTAAGTTGTGATTAAATAATAATATTTTATAGTTAATTTATTAAACTTTTTTTGTATTTATTATATTGTGGTAAAATAGTACAGATTTGGTAAAATGTGATCCTAAATTGAATAAGGATAAAATTTCTTTTATCTAAATAATTTTATGATGTTCATAATATAAAAAAATTAGAAAGATAAATAATTAATTAACATATAATTTCTATAACATTCACAATATCAAAAATAATTTACTTAATATATATATATATATAACACGAATCTCTAACTATGTCAATAGAAATAGAATATTTAAATTAATATATACGGTCTAAATTTAAACATTGTGAAGATAAATTATTCAAAAATTAATCTCTATTGTAAGTATAAACATTAATTAAGTACCAATTTTAAAAATTAATATTTGTTTAGTCATTGTACAAGTTATCATTACAATAAAGAAAAAAATATTATGTAAATATTTTAAATAATATTTAGTAAAAAAAACACGTAACGTTAATAATATAAAATTATAAACATTGACAACAAATTATAGTTACTTCAAGAAAAAAAATGTATATTTAATATTTTTTTAATAGAATCATAAACAAGTAAATTTGAAGAAAAAAAAAATGTAAATGAATAATTTGAAAGTGAAACTTTAAAATGATTTTAGTTTTTAAAATTTTTACTTTTTATATTGTAGTATATCAAACTCAAACCTTGTCGGTTTGGTTTTTTTCAAACACTTTTAACTCTAAAAATTTCAAATATTTTGTTTTTGGCTTTTCAATGGTAGATTGGTAACTTTTTTTTGAATAACCAATTCAAAACAAGTATATAATTATAAAGTGTGATAGAGTTGTAAAGGTTTATAATTCTAAAGTCTGATAGAGTTGTAAAGGATCTGGTAATCAATAATTTATTATAGGTTTTTTTCTTAGATATAGTGTTTATAAAATTTTAATTGTTTAATTTCGTCATTTGCAAGTATTGTTTTTATTAATTTCACTAAGTTTTTTTTTTTTCTATATAACCTCCTCTTTTAAATAATATGAATGTCAGATTTTTAAATGAAAACTAATATCAATTATATTATGAGATGAGTTTGTCCTTAACTTATCTTTATACAATAATTTTTTTTTGTTTAATAAAGAGCAATTGATTGATATTTATATCAGAGTCTTAAGTTATTAATCTTTTAAAAATATTTATTTGAAGTTGAATCTAATCTATATTTACTTATTAATTTGTAAGGGATTTCAAATGATGTGGATACTAGATTTAAAGAATAAAAGTAGTATCAATTATATTATTTTGTCTTTATTACAAAATCAAATTATCATCAAATATTATTTTATCTTTTATGACAAATTATAATATTTTTATTTATTTTCTCTTTTTTTAGCTAGACTTAAATATACTATTTATGTAAATTCAACTCTTTATTTTTGTTATCAATAATAGTAAAATTGGAAAAATATTTTTATTATCGTATCTTTTATTCGTTTTTCGTTTTTGCTTCTCTACATTTCACAATATGATATCCAATTCATAATATAATTACATTTTAATTTGATGACAAACATATATATATAATTTTGGAATAACGCAAATTTATATAATATTGTACAATGCGTATGATTTCACATTTTAGTATAACATAATAAATTTTTATTTATGTAAGAATAGTAAAAAAAATTTGATCAAAATGGTTTTGAATTTACTCACGGACAATATTATTTGAACTATTGGGTTTCATTGAGTAGTTGATCTATATCTAATAAAAAAAGAAAGAAAATGTAAACAATGAAATTATCATATTTATAAGACAAATAATTTTGAAGATAAATAGTTAGTTAAATATAATAAATATTATATATTATTTTTTAGCATAATAAATAAATCATAGTATTAGTATAAAAATTTTAATTTTAAATTTTTTTATTTTTGTTAATATCAAGATAATTAAACACAATTGATGTATAATAAATGTTAGGCGTGTTTAATTGAGAAAAATATTAATATTAATATACATTTAATATTAAAGGAAATCTTTTATCCTTTTTAAAATTAAAATTTGTAGTTATTTATTTAAAATTAATTATATATTAAAAATATTTTTTAATAAATATAATATTAATATTAGTATAAAAAAAATCAATTTTGTTTTTTTATTAATATTAAGATAATTAAACACATATTTAATTCATAGTAATTATTACACGTGTTTAATTAATTATAAAAAATATTAATATTAAAATTAGTGTTAAAGAAAGTTTTTTTTTTATCTTTTTTGTAAAGTTAGATTCTTTACTTATTTGTTTTTTAAATTAATTGAGTATTAATATTGATTTTTTCTTTAATAAATACACATAACAATTATTAAATACTAAATCAATTTCACACTATTAACAAAGTTGACAAAATTAACAAAATTAATTTTTTTATATTAATATTATAATTTTTTGTTTTTATTGTACTAAATCAAATATATTAATACTTTTTTTACATTCAACCAATTATTTACCTTAATTTTGAATGAAAAGAATTTTAATATTTTATTTTATTATAAACAAAAGAGGAAGAGAGATCATCATTCATTTATACTTCCACTCATGAAGAAAGTCTTTGAGATAATATATTTATTTTGTATTTTTAATATTTTAATTTTGTTTAAGATTCGATTTTATTTATCTGTAATATTTAATTTTTTAGTAGTAATAATGTTATCAATAATGAAAAATATAAGAGAAAATTCCAACACCTGGGTTTTGAATAGTTATATTGCTTTTCATATTTTGTGTATATTTTAAAAAGATAAATGTTTCATGCTTTCAGATACAGAAGAAGACATTCCTTTTTCATCTCACCGAAAAAAAAAAGGCGCCAAAATCCCTAAAGCACCTCACACTTCCCAATTCTCCTCTTCTAATGAAACAAAAACACTGTTTCCCCCCCAAATTCTCAAAGAAACCGTTGAGACCCCAAACATAGAGTCTAAATCCCAATCCCTAAAGCGTTTCGATCCAAAAGCCAAACCCTGTGGGAGTCCATAGCTTACGATATAGGGGCCGAGAAAGCCATTCAGTTCTGGTGGCGCTGAGAAGCACCGAGGAAGCCACGGTCACACTCTTGCTGCTTCGCCGTCGAAGGAAAACCTTTTATACTTACTTCGTTGGGTGCGACCATTCCTGTAAGTGGTTAATACTGTTTTGGTAGTTTTATATGGTCTTGCTTGTGTATTGACATGCTCTTGCTGATAGCATTAGTTTAATATGGTCATGGGGGTGAAAAGAGTGGAATGTTAAACTTTTTTGGCTTAATTGAATGAAATGAATACAATTTGAGTCCACAAATTCAACAGTATTTTGCTTGTATGATATCATTTTATATTTTCCTTATCATTATATGGTTTAGTATTTGACTCCGCAATAAGACAATTTTGGCCTTTTATATTTCAACCCAAAGGTAGCACTAGAAGGTTGTGTATCAGTTTTAGTGCCCAATTGTTTTGTTTTATTTGTTTCAAATTAATTCCATAGAATAGACAGCCACTTTTGAGGTGATTGGTAAATTATAAACGTACTTGATTGCCATATATTCCCGAGTTCGCATGATTTTGAGAATTTTGAAGTGTTGTACAGGTTATTTCTATTAGTAGGGTGGACAGTCCAAAATTTGCTACTTTGGGCTTATAATTAGCATGAAGAAATATGTTTTGGGGATTTATAATTCTTGGATTAGACATTTTATGCGAAAGAACCATTCTCCGTAACCTGTGCTTTGCCTTTTGCTTTTTTGGTTTTATTTTTACTAAATTCATAGCTTTTATATTTCGAAAGAAGCATAAGACAGTCATTGAATTTGTCATGAATAAACTATCTCAAAAGCATAGACTTTACGTTGAGATGTATGAATACTTTTGTATTATATAATGTAACTAATTAGTTGGCTAAGGATGTAGAAAATGATTTTAACAACACGTCTCTTCAATGTCATGTCTCTGTGTTCGACATCGATATGTATACTACATGTGTACGAGTGTCAAACACTTTGCTTAAGTGTTGAATTTACAAAACATTTTTTTGTGGTTCTGACACTGCTCGAACATGGTCCAACATGGTTCCGACACAATGTTAATGAGAGTAGACACAATTATTTTTAAGAAGTTGGAAAGTAGGAAACTTACTGTGGAAGTTTCTATTTGTCTTTTAAACAAATGAACATTCTATTTCACATTTATATTTTGTGTTTCCCCTTTTCTATTTAAATTTGTCTTTAGATGAATCTAACTTATAGGTTGTCTTTTTCAATGATGGTGATCAACAAGGGGTGAAATGACTTAAATGAATTAGATTCTCTTTTTATCTTTTGGATTTTAGATAGATGAATTCTATTTGTTTTTGTATTAAGAAATAATGAATTTAAATTGTTATGTTTGACCAACTTTTTTGTTGATGATTTTGAATATAATCTTGATTGTCAATTTAAATAATTAATAATTTGTTCAATGTGTATGTATATACATATATATTTGTGTTGCCGTATCCTATATTTTGGAAGTTACAGGCGTGTCTGTGTCTATGCTTCATTGTTAACAAGTGATAGGAAAAGTTTAATTTCTTTAGTATAAGAAACATCCTCCCCTTGCTACCCATTGAAGAAATGGTTTTTATTACACTTTCCAAAGAAATAAATAAAAAGGAAAGCATTTGGTGTGAAGCAATGAACACTAACAACGTTTGAAATTGTCTAACCATGTCAAGTCATGTGACTATTTGATAATAGTTATATACCACTACTAGATCTTTACAAAGTTAAATTGGGAACTTTTGGATATAGTATTTATATAATGTCTATTTTCTTTACAAGGATGTTTGTCCCCTTTGTTCTGTTAAATGTCAGGAAATAAGAAGTTGCAACTCACAATAAGTATTCTAATAACTATAAGGTGAGGCAATGCTCAAGAAGTCTCAATTAGTTAATTTACATGCCTTTTCTATAGTCCGCTTCTTTACTGGCCTTCTTAGTGATTTGTATGGTAATAATTACATGCATTGTGTAATAAGGAGTGTTTTTCTCTTCTTTGGTTATGAAGGTGATGTTAGAAGGGGTTTTCCATGTGGGTTTTGGCTTTGTTGTTTAGCTAGTTACCTCAGTGTGTGCGTGTTTGTGTTTGTTAGTGTGATAGGAGGTTTAAGGCCTAGTTAGGGGTATGATAGGCTTAAATGGCATGCAAGATAGTATGGGGTGGGTTTGGATCCGTGAAGGAACCGGACGGTACTTGAATTAATGCTCTCATGCAGTTCCCTCACTTAATAAGTGAACTTGCATTGTTCTTTTGCATAATTTACTTTGATAGATCTTATGAAATTGTTGGATCATTGTACCTTAAAATGACTAGTGTAAGGAGCAATTTTGGCCCCATTTCCCTTCTCCTTCAAACATTTGAACCAAACAAGCTGTTTTTAAGAGAATCACTCCCTTCTGCTCAATTCTATTTCCATCCAAGCAAAGATTATGCAAGTCTAAGATGCCTCTAATATGGTTTATAGTTAAAAGTATTTTATAATTGTTTTTGATATACTAGTTTTGATAAACCAGGGAATCTTTTTATGTTTGAATAGTGTAGTTGGAATGTATTGAGAAGAATAATTAGTCCGCACTCGAAGGAAGGGCATATGGGGTATTGAATGTACTAGATCTATGGAATTTGGCAATGGATTTCATGTAAGCAATTCTGGAAGACTAGGCCAAAGTTCAAGTTACCTTGCCAGTACCTGTGCCTTGAATAAATAATTCCTAGGGATTCATTCGTTCGTTCATTCATATTCTTTATTTTATCTTATTACATTACTTCATGCTCTTTTTCAAGTGAACGAGAGTTTTGCTTTCTAGATAGGGACCAAACAACATTGTGGGTTGGTTTTCTGTATAATACTCCTTTTCTTTGAGACACTGTTTTTCCTTGGATTTCTAGCTGTTGTCACTTGTTTTATTTTCCAATTTGTTGTGACCCCTTTGTTTCTGAATTTTGGTTTTGTTGGATGAGTATGATGCAGATGAGTGTTGTTACCGATTCTCCTGTGCATTCATCCAGCAGTGATGACTTTGCTGCATTTCTTGATGCTGAACTAGATGCAAGTTCGCCTGATTCCTCGCCAGTTAGAGAGACTGAAAACCAAGATGAACTTGAGAGTGTCAGGTGCTCTTCGTAATTTGTTTTGTTCTTTTTATTGTATGTGCTCTAGTATGAGTTAAACAACTCTTGTCAACTTTGGTTTCTCAAATTTCGAATATATTAAAGTTTGTTAGATGTGAGTGACATATTTGTATATCAGATCATGACCAGTTAGAGGACTAAGCATTCTTTAGATAGGGAGTACTGTGGTGCTTATAAATGGTATTATGGAAAATTAGATTTTTGATGGAGTGAAATTGGAATCAATTAATCCACAGAGCTGATGCTTGCGCCCATCTAGTTGAACAAGGCTTTGTTCATTTTGTTTTTAAGTGTTCTGTGTGGTGGTTTAGACTTCAGAGTACGGACAAATTATGGTCATAGTTGTTAATTGTACTTTGTTCGCTGTGCTAGGCTTCTACCCATTTCCAGATCGTGTCTCATTTTCGTGTTGTAGCTATTATATGATTTTGCAGAACTACTAGCGGGTGCAAATTTGATTAGTGGTGGAAAAGCCCTGTTTAACCCCAGATAGTATTGTGGCTTTTAAGGTTTATTTTAGTGGACAAATTTGCGATTTCACTCCCTTATTCAGGGTTCAAAATTAAAACCCTGTTTGAAATTAGTGTCCTTGTGTTCTCTGAAACATGCTCATTATTCTGGTTCTGTCTGTCTACATCTAGCATTTTGTGGCACATTCAAGGCGTTTCTGGCCTTGGGCTGTTCTCTGGCACTACCTCCGATGTTCTGGCTGTTGTTTCGGTGTTTCTGTTCAATTCACTGTGTCAATGTTCCTTCCTATCTTTCTGACAGATCCGGAATCAGTGACTTTGAGGAGGGAAAGTTACTGAGGCTTTCATTAAATTTTGTATAAGTTACAACAACTTAAACAATGATTTATACGAGCGGACATCACCTTAAAGAAGTTACTAGCGGCTTAATGGGGAATAAGGGAAAGTGACTGACGTTCCCTCAAAGTTACAGAATCTGTTTTCTTCTCAGACGTTGTTCTGCCTTTTCATTTTGTTGCTGTAAGCATTCTCTCTCGCATAGGTCTTTCAAAATTTTATGACTTTCTTGGATTGTGACATGAAGTTGGGTCTTATGGAGTGTTTAAGCCCCCCATCACGTGGTATTAGATGTTGGGGGAAGTATTTAAGTTCTTGTGTTTCCCCCCTTAATAGCTGGCTTTTGAGGGTGACTTCCCCAAGTGCCTGTCTACTTTTCAGTGGAGTTGTAAGAGATATGATTTGATTACATTAAATATGGAGAGATATAATATGATTGGATAGAGATATATCGTACAAATATTTCGCATTATTAGATACTGCTTTTATTATAATTATAGAAATAAGGAGTAGATTCTATTCCGTATTTCTTTCTTAAAGTTTAACAAATTTCATCTTTATTGTTGTATCTCTTCTTTCATCATAAATACGAATATTCATCTGTGTTCCCAACACAAAGTTCATTATATTTCTTCTGATTTTCTCTCTTTTCAACATGGTACCAAAGCAATACCATCTTTTGTGACTTGTTGTCACGTATCCTTTCAACATGGCATAAAGAGTCTAACAAGAAGGGAACTCAAATTCGTGCTTTTCCTATGAGTCCACTGTTCAGGATTAAATTTTTTGAAAGTCGTATACTTTTTCCCATTTCTGTTTTTTCGTGTCTGTTAGTGTTTTGCTGCTAACGTTTTGTATAATGAGTATTGTTTACCGCCAGCATTGTCTGGTCGATAATGTTTAATGCCAAAAATTTTCATGTAAGTACTATTTTGCTAAAGTTTTTTCAACGGGTATTGTTTATTGTTGTTTTTCCAGCTAATGTTGTTTACCATCAACATTTTTACTGTGAGAACTATTTCATGTCAATTTCATCGAGCTTTTTCCAGCTGACTTTGATGTTCATCAGACTTTATTCTGGCAAGTTTCTTTTCTTTTTCTTCTTCTTGCAAGCTTTTATCTAGGTCGTGACAGCCACCATTAGCATCGCCTTGCTGTGCAATGACTATTTTTTGCTCTCCGACAGTTTTCATGACCTCTGACCTTTTTGTTTTGCAGCCCTGCACTCTCTCTGAACAACTTCAATAAGCTTTACTCATGGTACCTATGTTTCAGTTTGAGGGAGAGTTTTTCAAATATGATTTGAAATGACAAAACCTATTGACAGTTGGTTGTCACTTTGAAATAGAAAAAGTCATGTTTGGGAAATTTTTACTAGCTTTGTCATCATTTACTTTGTCCACTTCAGCAACCAGCTCACTGACATGTTACAAGAACCAACACACAAAGTCACTAAATGAAAATTTTTATGAGTCACTGTAACCAAGAATCACAGCACCCACAAAGGACGACCAGTTACTTTTACCCATGTATGCTCTTGTCAACTTTACAACAATACATCCTACTTCCTCAAACCCCAGGGTTGGTCTTAATATATAGACCAACCTCCAAACGTTAACAAACGCAAACAAACAAACCCGCCTAACAACCTTAACTACCCTGCTCCTATTTTTTTTAATTTCCTCCTATAATAAACCATCCAAATCTTTTCCATATCCTTCTCACCCAGATGTCTAACACGTGTTACTAAGTCTCAAGTGGTTTTATGTTAATGACTTGTGTAACAAGTTCGTCTCATATGATATGTATGCTCCAATTTAGAGGGGAGTGGTAGATATATGATTTAATTATATTTAATAGAGAGATAATGATATGATTTGATAGAGAAATATCTTACCAAATATTCTCCATTATTAGTGCTGATTATGTTCCGTATTATTGTAACGCTTATTCATTATAAATAAGAATACTCATATGTGTACCCATCATAGAATTCATTACATTCCCTTCTTAATTTCTCCTTACTTAACATGGTACCATTCTCTGTGACCTATTTTGTTACTTATCCTTTCAGCAAGTGTTAGAGTTGATTGTTGGGTGTCTTGGATTGGGCTGCCTACTGAGGGTTTTTCTGTGGAAGGCTCTGACCAATGGGAAGTTGAGTGAAGTAGTGTATAATGAAAGTCGTTGACTCTTAGGAGCAATACTGTGATAGGAACTTGAGTATTACAATAGGGTGTTAGTTTGATGCTCGATGGAATATTTAAGTGTTTGCTTCTTCTCTCTGATAGCTAGTTTTCGAGGGTGATTTCCTCAAGTGCTTGGGTGCTTCTGAGATTGATTGTTTGTTTTTGATAAATCTTGTAAGATCACAACGAGTGGTTTAATTATGTGGCGTTTCTTATATGATAGTTACTGCCACTGAAATAAGAATTTGGTATGGTTCTTTTCTGCATCCTTCTTTCCCTCATTCCTCGTCAACTATTTTATTGAATTTATACTGCTACTTGTTATGCATATTCAATTTATCTGAGTCTTGCTTTGAATATTTTCAGCTTCTATGAAATCTTATTGTTACTTGTGGTCTGTTGGATTGTGAATCGATTAGTAGTTCAAGAGGGCAAGACTGATTTTAGAGTCATGCTTCTGGTGTATTTATGTTGCAGATATCATTGTGAGAGATGATGCTACAATTTTTTTCCTCATTTTTTGGTTAAATTTCACTAAGTTATACTTTATTTTATGAATTAAAGCAGAATTAAAAGACATAAAACTGAAAGCATTGAGGAAACTGAGGGCTCTACTTTAGAAGGAATCATCAAACAAAACATAGGTAAGTTTGATTGCTTTAGTTCGGTCTTTGATTATCTTTGCAGGGAACAAGAATCGTTCGCACCACATTTGAAGTTGAGCATGAGTAAAAAATTTATTACTCCACTGTTTCTCTTGAAAGTGAGAAAATCAATTTTTAATGAAATTTGTGAGTTTCTTAGTTTTATCTATATAGAAATCTGTTTGATCTAGTTCACCCACTGAACCTAAGCTTGTCTAACTAGCATTGCTATCTGTAAACTGCTTCAGTCAAATAGTTGTTCCCCACTTCACCAAGAAACATTGGTTGTTGTTTTTTTACTAATCCTGTCATTTCTTATAGAGTAATGATACACAGCAAACAGGTTCCTTTTTCAGTCCATAATACTTTTCCTGTGAGCGGATGTATAAGAACTAGATTTTAAACTTATTTGTAACGACTCAGATTCTGCACTACCTTTTCTTATGTTTGTGTAACTATTATTATGGTTCTTATACAACTTTACATTTTTTGTCTGGGAAGTTTAGTAACTTTTTTTGTTGTTGCAGAGGCATCTGTCAAGGTAGACATATGTACGCATCCTGGCTCGTTTGGAAGTATGTGTATACGATGTGGGCAAAAGTTGGATGGGGAATCTGGTGTGACGTTTGGGTACATACATAAGGTATTTGTTTCCTATGGTTATGCATTGGAGTTACAAATTTAGTTTTGGATAGTTGTTACTGCTGCATGGCAGTTTTTGTAATTTGCATTACTGTTGGATGAACCTGAAATAAGCTGTAGAATGTTAAATAGTGATATCCTGGTTTAATGGTTATCTATTACGAATAAAAAGTGTAGTGGTGAATTTGTAGCACCACTCATTTGGGATAAATTTTTATATTAAAAATTCTTATAAGAAATAAATACACCTGTTGAGGTATCCATTGTTTCAGATGTTTATCTTGTGGAATTACAAATTTAGTTTTGGATAGTTGTTACAGCTGCGTGACACAGTTTTTGCAGTTTGCGTCACTGTCGGATTAACCTGAAATAAGTTGTACAATGGTAAATAGTGTTTTTCTGGTTTAATGGTTGTTTGTTATCTATTATGAATAAAAAGCGGTGTTGAACTTGTAGCACCACTCGTTTAGGATATATTTTTATATTTAAATTCCTATAAGAATTAAAATATGATGTGCTGGGGCATTCATATAAAAATGTTAAGTTGAATCAATGGATTATATGTGCCACCAGAGTTTGATGGTGTTGGTTTATAAATATTATAAGTTTCCTCTAATCTTTAATATAACATTTGCATGATTTGGTTAATGGTTGACTAGTAGACATAACCTAGCTAGTTATTTAATTTGGCCAAATAACAGTTTATTAAACATGATGGAAAATTTCTATTTTCAGGGACTGAGACTTCATGATGAGGAAATTTCTAGATTGCGCAATACAGACATGAAGAGTTTGTTATGTCGGAAAAAACTTTACTTGGTTCTTGACCTAGATCATACTCTGCTAAATTCCACTCACCTTTCTCATTTGAGTTCAGAAGAGTCACATTTGCTTAATCAGACAGATTCTCTAGAAGGTATGTGTAAACCAATTTGCTTTTGCTTTTGGTAATTAATAGTAGTATTCTAAATCAGCAGTTTTGCTTCAATCACTTCATTGATATCGGTCAATCTATTTGGCAATATTTCTACTTTGCGGTGATTAGATAATCCGTTACTGAAATGTTTGCACTATGAACCTTTTGGACTTTGTTTGTTAGAGTGTGGCCGGGGAATGAATGAGTCATTTATGTCTAATTTTATATTTCTTAATCTTGTGTTTGTTGATGCATTTGGAAACTTCTAAACATGCAATATGTTGTCCATAATACCATTTTGAATTTTGTTGTTGAATAAAGAATGATTCATTGATGTTACTTTTGTTGCTAAAAGATTAATATCATCGTGTTTTCTTCATGCTTCGTCTAACATATGTCATATATAGAATCAAGTTATGCCCTTGTTAATAATGGGAATAGAAATGGAGAATATCTTTTTTTTTATGCAATTGCAACAACCATGCTTCATCTAACATGTCACAAATAGAATCAAGTCATGCTGTACTTGTCAAGAAAAGAAAGACCTTATTGAATTGGATGGAAAGAGCAAAAATAGGAGATCTCTCCTTATAGGGTTTTCCCTTACAAAGGATTGCTCCATTCACAAAGAGCAAAGTTCAGTTCTCCAATGGTTTAAGATAGATTGAAACCTTTCCCCTTGCACCCTCCTATTTGTTTAACTTACTAGCCCCAAACTAACTAATTAATATCCTAATTGTCTCAAAAAATGACATTTCTTATATAGTTGATGGTTCTTTGAATAAATTCAACTTAAAGTCCACCCCTTTTTGTAAAATGAAGCTCTTTCTTTACTTGTAGTTTATTTTGTGTATATTTTCTGATAAGTTCTCTTTGATTTCAATATTTGATGTTCTGGGTTCTTATTACTTCTTATTATGGATGTTGTCTGAACTTATATGTAATGAAATCAAATCGTAGATATCTCTAAAGGTAGCCTCTTCAAATTGGACCGCATGCATATGATGACCAAGTTGAGGCCCTTTGTCCGCTCATTTCTGAAAGAAGCAAGCGAAATGTTTGAGATGTACATATATACTATGGGTGATCGGCCATATGCATTGGAGATGGCTAAGCTACTTGATCCTCGAGGAGAATACTTCAATGCGAAGGTTATTTCTCGAGATGATGGTACTCAGAAACATCAGAAGGGTCTTGATGTTGTGTTAGGGCAAGAAAGTGCAGTCTTAATTCTTGATGATACAGAACACGTGAGTGCGTTGCTAGTTTCTGACTTGTACTGCGGAATTACTTTGTTTGATAGAAGCTATTTTATGTGGAAGACAGTCCTAAAATATTTTTCTTTTAGTCTATATGAATAACATACTGGTTTGTCATATATTCTATGAAGTCAATTGCTTTTTGTTTCTAATTAATTCAGTGATAATGGAAAAAAGTATTGTATTTCAATTGCTAAATAGCACTGAAAGCATGCCTTCCATTCAGCCATTGTTAGCAGTCTTGTAGGCCTCACAACTTTGGTCAAACTACTTCTAAATGGAAATGTTTCAATTTTAATGAAATAAAGGAAAAACGAGTTTATAATATGAATAAAAAAGTTATACCCTATACTTGAGTTTGTTGTAAAAAAACAATCGGCTTTGCTTGTGTCTAAAGGTCTTTAAGAAATCATTTTGCATAATTGACCAGTGACTGGACTTTTTATCCCATGTTTTTTTTTTTTTTTTTTTGTTGATCGGCACTTTTTATCCCATGTTATTGATACAGAGTATCCACTGGCTTTGCGATAATTAATATCCATTGGGGAACCAGGCTAATCACCTTTAGTTAGGTCTCCCTTTCCAACCACATTTCTTATACCATATCACTGTTTATATTTATATAAGCACCTGGTTGAATGTTTGTTGTGTCTGAAGATGTTGTAGAGCATTGCCCCTCCCAAAAGGCTTTTAAAGACAACTTAAATGGCAATTTTAATTGGGGACTATTGATCTTGTGGTGCTTAAACTACTGTAACTGTCATGGCTTTGTATCTTTCTTGTGTGATGGTTTTAGTGTAATGGTTAGCCTGATAATGGTCAAAAGTGGACCCTTTTTATTTTGAAATCTAATTTAATTATTTTTAAAGTTCACTTTCTATATAGAAACCTCACTTTAAGATGTCCTATGATCTACCCATTTAATGCTTCAGGTGCCATTTGTCATTTTGAAATTATGAACTAAATTGTCTCGGATGTATGAAAATGTTGCAGGCATGGATGAAGCATAAAGATAACCTTATACTGATGGAAAGATACCATTTTTTTGCTTCGAGTTGTCGGCAGTTTGGTTTCAATTGCAACTCCCTTGCTGAACTGGGGAATGATGAAGATGAAGCTGATGGAGCACTTGCAAAAATCCTCAAAGTGCTCAAACGAGTACATTGCACATTCTTTTATGTATGTCACTCCTCATATGCCATCCCGATTAGATGTTTGTTATTTCTGATACAATACTAAAATTGTGTGGTGGGAATCCTTTGTAGAAACATCAAGAAGATCTTGTTGACCGAGATGTGAGGCAGGTAGTTATGTGTTTATCTTATTGCTCTCGTTATGTCAGTGCAAATATTTATTTAGTTTTAGAATCTTAATGCGTGATTCTCTTGATGAGGTCCTTACAGTCAATTCAATTTTTCAAGGTTTTGTCATCGGTTCGAAGTGAAGTGTTGGGCGGATGTGTGATCGTTTTCAGCCGTATTTTTCATGATGCATTACCATCTCTGCGGAAGATGGCAGAGCAGATGGGTGCTACCTGTTTGACAGAAGTTGACCCCTCTGTGACACATGTAGTTGCTACTGACGCTGCTACTGAGAAGTCCCTATGGGCAGTGAAAGAAAATAAGTTTTTGGTTCATCCCCAATGGATAGAGGCTGCAAACTTTTTTTGGGAAAAGCAGCCTGAGGAGAACTTCTCTATCGAGATAAAACAGTAGTCACTTTTCTTATCAAACAGTGCTCTGTGTTCATCATAGTTTTCTTACCATAGCGGTCCAAGTATCAGAAAGGATATCTAGTACGCAACCAACAACTTTCTGACTGTGTAACGTGAACCATTTTACCATTTGTACAGAAAACTTGTTTGCTTTTGGTCTATTTATTGTGTCTATCAAGAATTTTGTAAATTACATATTGATCAATTTGAGGTTATTTTTTTCCATTCTTGACGTGTGTTCAAACGTGTTGTAACTCATCGATTCCACCAGTGTGAAAAAATTTCCAAAAAAATAACCATTTCTCTACTTTTTAAAATAAATAAATGTTCATATATGATACAAATGAATCGTTATTATTTAACTGTAACTTCAATCAACTTTGAACTTTAGCTCAACCCTTTTGAATCCTTCTTTTGGTCTCTCCTTTTCTTTTGTAATGATTGGATGAACCGTTGGTGCTCTCTACGTATCGTTTCAAAAAATCTACAGAGAAGACGTACAATTAACATAAAACTAACAACTTTAGCAGACTAAGAATTTTGGCTTAAAAATAAGATAAAATGTGCAATCACGACAAAGAGATATGAGCTCAAGCAAGATAATCTTTTTCCCCATGCATGCATGTGTGCTGTGCCTCAACAATCTAAACATCCACATGCACATCCACATGCCAGATTCTCTCACAAGCTGCACTTCTCCCCATTATTCTTTTTATTGCAAAACCAATCCAAACTTCGCATTACTTCCCAATTTTCTTCCAATTTATGAGGAAGCTTCTACATGGAAAAGGCTAGATATAACTAACATTATTTCTGAATGTTAGCATGCATATGGCTAACAATAACAATTTAACTACAAGTTCTGTGCCTAAGTTTTTTTACACCTCATAGATTAGGTTGTTTGAAATTAGTTGGAAATCTATGAGATAACATTATAGTATTATCGGGTAGGAAGTTCATTGCTTTCTACTCTCTGATCGATAATTTTGATTGACAATTACTTTTTCTGCCTCACAAACTTTTCCTTCCCTTAGCATCCACACATAAATGCCATTCAGTTTGTTTGAGAATCAGTTAAGAAATACATTTAAGACGTAAAAGTTATAGCTTTATTTTTAATTCTATTTAGATGAAAAATCATACCAAAAAGTGAAACCTCACATCTAAATGTTATCACAATTTAACAACAGCCATGAATGAGTAACCTTTGGCTATTGTTGGATGATACGATGCATTATTTGAAGTGTTGATGAGGTGATTGTTGAATAATGATAACCTTGATGAGTGGTTAAACACGACCACTTTAATAGCCAAGAATTTGGAATCCTACGTCTCATCAGCTTGGGTATGGCACGTGGAAAGTGTACTCATTATGCCTAATGTTGGCCCATTGTGGGGGTTACCAACTCTCCTAATTCTACCATTAGATATCATCAGCTTGCCTTTTCAGGATTTTCCAACTTTGTCTTCTTTATTTCTGTCTTCTGTTTTCTCTGTAAATTTTCTCAATCTAACACTAATCATTTATGCTACAAAATGATAATGTTAGAATATGTTGATCAAGGTACAACATAGTTCAGAAGGTGATTCAGTTTTCTTTTTATTTCAAATACAAAATAATGTGAGGCTTTTTAATATAAAAATGAATGATTTGGTGTACATTCAACAGACCAAAATAAAAAATAAAACACCCACAAATTGAGGAAATTGAACTAGAATTATAGATTCTTTTTCTGAATATGTGTACTAAAAGGTTGCATGAAATGAAAAACAAAGGAGGTAGCTTTAAAAGTTAAATTGGTGGTTAGTATATATTATGATGAAACGAAGATAGGAGTGGTGAAGATGGTGACAGGACTAGACAATGCATGTGTGGTGTCAAATGGGTAGAAAGAACATCCTCAACCACTTGTTACTCTAATTGACAAAAGAAATGAAAACACCATAAAAAACATAAACCTTGTTGACCACTGTCAACTATGAAGACAAACAAATTTGTCACTCAATTTATCATTTCACATGATGGTGCCTACCTATTTTGCACCTTCATATTCCCATCATATGCAACACAATTATTCTACAAAATTTTGGTTACTGGCTATTATTGATCATAAAATAACTACAATAGAAACACCTGTAATATATCTTAGAGGTGATTAAAACAAATTAAATTTTTTAATTTTCTTTTAGAATATGGTTGTTGGTGTTGGGTGTGGAGGTCCATGTAATAGGAATCCATATGAAAACCTCAACCTTTATATCCCAATGACAATTTTTTAATTTGATAGGACAAAAGGAAAAGTTGATGTAATAAGTCATTGTTAAACTCGTAATGTTACAACCAATAACTTATTTATCGAAAATGAGAAGGAAAAAAATATAAAGTGTTTAATCAAAGAAATTGCTTGAACATAGGATTGGTATGGGACATCCATATAATCAATCGAAAAAAAGTGATAAGTGGAATCTACATCAGTCTTTGTCATTCTAATAATATATACGAGGATTGATTTAAAGAATGGCATTAGAATAAAAAAATATTTATGAGAATAGAAATAAAAATACATTATAACCTTAAAACAAGGATTTTAGCGTATAAATTAAAATACGAGTTTATACAAGGTGCAATGAAAGTAACCAATCCAAGTTATAAGTCACCTCACTCATTTGTCATGAATCCATTTCTTTAACGTAAAGAAAAACTGAAAGTTGCAGAAAATTTCCAATTCCTTTTGTTCCTCTGAGTGTTAAAGAAGAAACCGAAGATTGAGATTTGACAATCTGAGCAGTGGCTGAATATTTCTTAATGGTAACATTATGATAAAAAAAAAAAACAAAAACACCCTGTGATTTATATCTGAAAGCAAAAGCAATTTATGAATAGTAGATTGAAAACAGTGAAATACAGAGAGAATAAAATATAAATAGGTAATTTCAAAACTTGTTAAGAATTATTACTTGTTTTGATGTTTTGTTTGGAAGTTCCTTTCGTAGTTAAATGTTTGTTATTATTTGCTCATTCCATTATCAAATATTTTCAAACTCATGGGAGGAAGATGTTTCATCTCAATGCATTTGGAAGTACTTAAATACTTCTAATTCTAATTATATATAAATATTCATAAATTTTACATTACAAGTTAAACACATATTTATGTATTATTTGAATGAGGTATGTGAGTTATGAATATGGGAGGAAGATGTTTCATCTCAATGCATTTGGAAGTACTTAAATACTTATAATTCTAATTATATATAAATATTCATAAATTTTACATTACAAGTTAAACACATATTTATGTATTATTTGAATGAGGTATGTGAGTTATGAATATGTTACTTTATAACCTATTGTTATACCTACTTAAGTAAATAAGTATCTTTAACATGTTTATAT
>Ga0209489_102979_pt1:0-27500 | contig 33646 bp, 26 predicted proteins | sample SiratrowhiteBW_FD_187527 | JGI IMG/M metagenome (GOLD analysis project Ga0209489, IMG submission 187527) | Root nodule microbial communities of legume samples collected from California, USA - Siratro white BW (SPAdes) (version 2) | ecosystem: Host-associated > Plants > Roots > Nodule...
AAGTTAGATAGACACTTCAAAATTCATGGAAGTGGTTTATTTTTGTAAAATTATTTTTTAAAGTAATTGTTAAAAATATGTTAATTTTAGGAAAATAGTTAGAATAGAGTTTATAAAATGTTTTGATCAGATATGTGCAACGTTGGAAACGCATTTGAGAAATGTTTTATACATACACATATAAACACACTTATTTATATATATATAACTTTGAAAAGTATTATGGTGTATAAATACACAATATTTTACATAAAATCTTGATAAGTTTAACTATTAATAATAGAAGTAACTTTAAGATATTATTATTATATATTTTCAGAGTAATGTGTAGTTTTATATTTGGACAGGAGGACCAAAGTGAGGTTCTGTATCCAAAGGGAACCAATTCGCCCAATCAGACCAAACCTTGCAATTATTATTCCCTTGACAAAGAAATGAACTGAGTCAACAGGAACAACTTCCTCAACACGTTGTTGTTTGTGTTACCTCTTTCCTCTTTGTTTTTTTTTTTCTCCTCCTTCTTCTTGGAAAATTCTCGAACATTTCCCCTTCTCTCTCCCTCTCTCGATAACTCACCAATCCATAAACACCAAGACAGGCATTTTTATTTCACGAATTAAATACACTATTTGTATGCATCAATTCGCTGAGCAATAGAATTTTCTAGAAAGAGAGAAATTTGGGCGAAATGGGGCCAAACGCTGCGGCGGCGAAACAAGCAGAGAAGCTCCGAATTAACGGCAACACTTACTTCAAGAAAGACCGTTTTGGTGCCGCCATCGATGCTTACACCGAGGTATTCTTCTTCGTCTTCTTCTTTGGTTATCTTTTAACGGGAATTTGAGTAATTAATAAAAGTTAATTTTTTTTTTATTTGGTTTGAAGGCGATTACGCTGTGCCCTAATGTTCCGATTTATTGGACGAATCGCGCGCTGTGCCATCTCAAGCGCAAGTATGTGGGACCTTTTAATTTCGCGCCTGTTTGTGGATTTTTAATTTAATTCGATGCATGTAATTTTTCGGAAACTTAGAGATTGCAATGTGATTTGGGATGGTTTTTGTTAATGTGTTTGGTTTGGTTGTAGTGACTGGGAGAGAGTAGAGGAAGATTCTCGGAAGGCAATCCAGTTGGACAGCAATTCGGTTAAGGTTTTTGTTGCTAATTTTCCTTGTTTTTTTAGTTCCTTTATTCGTGCATGTGTTGGTTAGTTGTTTAGCTTACGTGATCTTAGTGTAGGTTCATTTGATGATGTAAGCGTTTTGGAGATTCTTACACGTTTAGGGATATGAATCAAAAAGAGTACATAAGTGAATGCAAATTTAATCTTACAAAATACTGTTTTGATGGGTTGAATTAAGGCCTAAACTCCCAATTTATAAAATGTATTATAGCCTATTCTAATAAAATTTATTAGATCTATTGTGTCACTTGTTATAAGATTGTTATTAGACCATTTATAAATATCTAATTCTACACTTAAAATGTTGGCATGGGGATGGGTTGGAGATCTGACATTGTTCAAACCCACTTTAAAAACTGTTTTATAGGGTTGAGTTAGGTCTTCTAAACCCACTTTTCTAGAAAGAATATGGAATTTCCTTTTGAATTGAGTGGGCTACATTTCATTATGTCTTGGCTTTGAGATAGATGTATTCGTGCTTGGTGGTTTGTGGCTTGCAAACTTCATGTTTGTGATTGAGCCTTGAACTGTGAATTACCAAGTCTAAATACTCAAAGATGGCAGATTTAGCTGGATGCATTGATAGTAATACATGTATGATAATATTTTCCAATTTTTTTGAACCTCCAGTTATAGATGCATCTGTACTATAACTTTGATGATTTGATTGCCTTCTTCTGTGTCCTTAAATATATAGTTAATGACAGATAAATTATCCTTAAAAGAAAATGGCAAAGATTGGTTCATATTTGATATCAATATGCACGTGATTATTTTTCATTTTCTTAAAACTTTTATGGATCGATGCATCTGGGATATGATTTTGGTAGTTTTCTTAATTTGAATGTTTTTCCTTTTCTATTCTTAAAGCTATTGTAAATAGTAGACAATCATATAGAGATCAGCATTGTACAACATGAGAAGAGGAAATTCAAGTAAAACTCCACATTTAGGGAGCTATGGGGCAAGTCTCGGTGGATGGTTTTACTTTGATACCATGTTTAAAGAAAGATTTGGAAGAAAGGAATACATCTGAATTGTGTTCTTAACTTGTATTTTCCGAGAGAGTACAAAATATTTATAGTCTTCATCTCACCTAATTAAGGAAATGGGAGAGGATAGATACTGTATACACCTGAAATCAAATCTGCCTATTCTAAGAAATGAGAACCAGCCATTTATGGGAATAAATCTTCAGCCTAGATGTAGAAATAGAAATAAATTAATTTTCTTGGTTACATTTCAACATAACCATACTTCTCAATCCTAAATAGCGGTGTGGAGTGGCCAACACTATAATTACTGTAGCAGGATTACTGCTATAGTGAATACTGTATGGTACTAGTAAAATAGTTTATCAATATAAATGCTGAAAAATAAAAAAAATGGAGGACATATCCATAATCAATAATCAAAATAGGCAATAATGCCAAAAACTCTGAAATTTAAATTTTCAATTGGATGATGTCGTGAGCCCATGATTGAGGAGGACATAGAAGATGGCCACTGAAGTTAGAAAGCAAGACAAAATTAGAACACTGCACGAAGATAGAAAAGAGGTTGAGCACTTACGACAGATAGAGGACTTGGAACCAAAAATGGATGAGCAACTGAGCTAAAGGAAGGGGCATGAACATTTCTTCCAAAGTTCTACTCTAAAGACATTTGTGGGGACGGTCATATTTTTGGCTGGGGAAATGGACTAGCTAGTATTCAACTGTACCCATCATATATCAGAGCCCAGCAATATCAGAACCTTGGACTAATGTGTTTGATAAAATGGAGTGTGCACATATATGAGTGTATGGGCATGTGTGTATCATTTGGATTAAATTTGGAAGAAGTATGTGTAAAATCCCGCACGCACACAATTACTGCACAGAGAACAATAATATAGGCAAAGAAAGGAAGAATATATAAAATCCACATATGAGGGAGTATCAGAGTGATAATTCCGAAATAGGTGAAGAAATGTATTGCATAAGGTAAGTGTGCATAAACAATAACAGAAAATAAAGCTTGGCTTTGGAGAGGCCAAGTTCTCTCCACTATTTTTCACTCTCCACTTTTCTCCCTACCCCAATAAACATTTTATTTTCCTATTTATATTTCTCATTTCCTCCTAACTAACTCCTAAAAACACTGCTCCCACTTCCCTCATTATTTTATTTTATTTCCTCTCCTCTTATACATATATTGGAAAGGAGTAATTTCCCTATATAGCCCATAACCCTCTCTGCTGCTGCTGGGATGTGTTACAGGATGCTATTCTGGGATATTAGCTTTCATCTGGGATATTTACTTTGTAATGTTTTGCAGTAGAGCTGTATGCAATGCAATTCAGTAAAACCATTTTCTTGGTGGAAGTTGTTGGCTGCCTGTTGATCATTTATTTTTTTCGTTGTTAATCTTTGTTTGTTGATTGTCTTGTTTCCCTTTGAATTTTCTTTTTCTTTACATTTCAGGCCCACTACATGTTGGGGCTCGCATTGCTACAGAGAAAAGAATCTGCCAAGGGAATTAAAGAATTGGAGAAGGTTTGTTGACATTAAACACCTTTCGGTGTGTTTCTTGCACATTTGTTAGTTTGTTATATTATATGTGTTGCAAGAAATCATCTAATTTTTAATTGCTTGTCAAGGTAGTTAAGCTCAAGATCTATTCAAACTCAGAAAGGAAATACAAAATTGTGGAATCGTAATACAAGTGTAAGATTCTACAAGATATATAAAATTCAAATATATGCATATAACATAACATAATAAGAGAAAAAAAACCCATGTAACACACAAATGTTTAATTAAGCTTAAATTTATAATTGTAGATTAATAAGTATATGAAAGTTAATGATTAAACCCCTTACAAAACTCACAAGTCAGAAATGACAAACAAAGCAACGCAAAATACTGTAGTTGTGCCATATTACTCCTAGTACAAAACATAACCCTTGAACACCTAGACTTGACCACTAAAATAGATCATCCCAATTTAAATCATCCCAATTTAAATCATAATCTGTTAGGTACAAGGGAAATGAGATTGATAAAAGGAAGAGTGCTTCCTTTTTATTTAATTTTCTATTATAATAATCTCTCCCTATTTTATCACTCTCATTTCCCTTGTACCTAACATTACTTGAGAAGTAGGGGACTTTTGGATATTGTGAATATTGACAGAGTTTACTCTGTGTGAAAGGAAGATTGCTTCCTTTTTATTTAATTTTCTATTATAATAATCTCTCCTTATTTTATCACTCTCATTTCCCTTGTACCTAACATTACTTGGAAGATATTATAAACTATTTGATCGGTTTAGAAGTAGAAAAGCAAGAAAAATAGAAACTAATTTACCTCACTGAGATTTCACTTTATTGAAAATGACTAATAAGACAGATTCTCTAAATATTGGCTTACCTACGGAGCGGTTAATGGACATGGCGTTTCTACCTTTTGAATTTGATATCACAGTTAATTAATATACCTTCCTTGGTTGTCTAGTGTATACTGTGCTCTTCGAGATACAAACAGTCATTTTACCTGTTTTCTTTTTCATTTCAAATACCTGATGATTCTGTCATTGTTTGGGATCATAATTAAGGCTTTGGATCTCGGGAGAGGTGCCAATCCCAAGGGCTATATGGTAGAAGAAATATGGCAAGAGCTTGCAAAGGCAAAATACCATGAGTGGGAGCGATCATCGTCCAAACGATCTTGGGAATTGCAGAGTTTGAAGTATGTTTTTCTGGTGATTGTCAGGCCTATTATCTGAGGGTCTTTTAGCAGTGTTTCAAGTTCTGTTGTCTCTGAATATATATGTTATTGCTAAATGCTCAATTTGATTTTAGTTTGCGTATATCATTTATTAGTGATTATTCCTTAGTTTCCATGTCAAGTGTTGTCATAAAATGTGTTAAATGTCTCAGAGAAGCTTGCGAGTCTGCTATGAAGGAAAAACATTTTCTCGATTTCTCCCAGAAGGAAGGATTTATAGATGATCCTACTACTTCCCATTCGGAACAATTAGAGGCTCTAGAAGTAGTCTTCAATACAGCTGCAGAAGCCGATACACCTACTGAGGTGTGTACATGTATTTTTGTCTTTATCTTCATCAATACTTCTTTAGCGGTGCCTGGCAAAATTGCCATGTTTATTAATCACACAGAATGGCTTGTTGAGTCTATAGGTGCCAGATTATTTATGTTGTAGAATCACACTCGAAATTTTTCATGATCCTGTAATCACTCCAAGTGGGCTTACATATGAAAGAGCAGTGATTCTTGAACACCTTCAGAAGGTAACCTGATTTTATTGTTTCTTATTGAATGTTTTCCAATTCAAGGAAGCTTGTGTACAATCCTTCAACTTTCTTGTACAGGTGGGTAAATTCGACCCAATCACGCGGGAACCACTTGATCAATCACAGTTGGTGCCAAACTTGGCTATTAAGGAAGCGGTTCAGGCATTCTTGGACAAACATGGTTGGGCTTACAAGGTAGACTAACGGAATATTATGTCCCAAATTAACTTTATGTGGTGGTTTTATCTGTTCAGCAATGCAGCAGGATGTTGAATTCTGCAAGCATTGCTCAAGTTGTTTGTTTTAATTTTGTTTGCTGTTTCATGGCGTCCTGACTCTTGAACACCCATCTTATTAAGTGTACATATATGTGGTTGGTGTCATGTATTGTGTAGATATAGCAGTATGCATAACAGTGTTTGCTGAGACTACTTTTTTTAGTCTGTCTTGTCAAAATATTGAATCTATCTTCGTAGTCTTTTCTGAGATAGCACTGTGCAATGTCACGATCATCAACAACAAGAAATTACTCATCAGTCACTTAATTTATTCAAATCGATGAAGATTAATTAAATAATTTAAAATATTACTCTTACTCATTAAAATAATTTAGTTCATATAATTTTAAACTTAAGAAAGAATTAAAAGTTTACTTTATTTTTGAAACTTTTTTCCAAAATTTTAACATTTATAATAATCAATAAAGGCATTCATGCATTTCTCTGATTAAAAGAATTAATCATATATTCGGTTTTGACATCAAAATGAAGTCTAGAGCACCTACATTAGGGACATACGGTTGAACACTTATAAAGAGATGCACCAATATGATGAGAGGGAGATGCACTACTATGATCAGATGGAAAAGTATGTGACAAAATGAAACACAGTCGATAATGATGAAAGAACAAGTTAGTGAGATTTGAGTATAGCTAATGAAGTCATTTTTGGAAAATATATTTGCAAATAGCCGAGCGGACTTGGGGTGGGAATAATTTGATGGTTTTATAAAGCATGTTCATAAGTAAAAGCACAAAACAAGGGTAGTTTTTTCTTTTTTTTCAGTATTTACAAAACAGGTGTAAAACATTTTTTTTTTTATGAAATGGATAAGGTGTTAAGTGAAGCAGTCGGGCAAAAGGCACAGTAAAAGAATAAAACTATGACAAAAATAAAATTAAAATTATGTTGATGTGATATGATTTTAATAAAAAAATATAGTTAAAATTGTGTATGATTTTAATAAAGTTTTTTTCTTCCATTGAGGCGTACCACACTGAAATAATTTCATATATATATTTTTTTTATTAAAGTTGTATCATATGACTTTAATTTTATTTTTTTATTTCACTCTTTGCCTAAAGTCATTTCATTATAGTATACCTTTTTAACTGAGTATGACTTATCCATTTTAAAAAAAAAAAAGAATTGTCTTTATTTTGTATTTTTGACCCATAAATTTTGTAATATTTTATATTTTTCATATAATAAAAACTTTATTTTATAAAAATTGTATAATAAACTTAAATATCAAAATTCATATATTAATCATATATTTTAAAATATACTTCTTCTCATAATCAAATATCTAATAAAATTATCTAGAAAATATCTTTACGATGAATATATCGTCCTAGAAAATATCTCGTAAAATTATAAAAAGTCCTAGAAATTATCTATACGCTGAATATGATTCGTACGGTTTCAATATATCTATTATTTGGCCACATCTAAAAGTAAAAGATAGTCAGAAATAGGAATCAAAAGTTTCAAAAAGATGCTAACAAAATATCATCTAATTGAATCCCTCGTATATCGACATTACGACCACGCGTAGTTTTTCTCTAATTCAATTGTCTAAATACATAAAATATGTCTTTACTTTAAATTCTAAATTACAAATTTAAAATTATAAAAAATACTTACCAACAACTTACATAAATAATTGAACTTGAGGGATATCATCATATCTCTTTAGAAGTTGTTCCCGTATACGTAATTTTATTATATTATATTATTATTATTATTATTACGTAAAACAAAACAAAGAGAATGAGCATAAGTAGCGAAAGATGATATTAAAATGTGCCAATTAAATTCAAGAAGAGATCATACGTATTATGTTGAACCAAACTCATAAAGTAATAGGCAACAAAGCAAAACACATTTAAGAAGAAAATACCGAAGAACAACTGTGTTTTATATCTTGACACAATATTAATAATGATAAAAAGGGAAAAAAATTCAAAAGATAATAACTAGAAAGGAAATACAATAAATAACTCATGGACAACCATTAAGGTATAATGTGAAAAGTGAGAAACAGGGCATAATAAACATTGCATTTCTTAAAAGTAATTCCATAACACAGAAACAAGGAAAGCGTGAAAGAAACAAATAGCAAGGACACTAGGATTAATTCCATAACTAAAGGGATGTTGCTGTTGTTAAAGAAGATAAATGACTTACCAGATAAGACACATTACGATTTTCTTTATAAATCTAATGAGGAAATTTTGCTTTGGCGCAGGTTCTTTTTCCAAGTCATTTGATTCACTACATATCAGATAGACAGCAGTGTTCTTGACTATCAATCCATGACCAAGAGTCACAAAAATCTCCACCTTGTCTCCAGATCCTAAATTTGCCATTATGCCATGCCAATCTTCATCATTAAAGGAAATTAGTGTGCCTTGCTTGTGTATGTGTAAGGTGCACTTTGTGTAATTAACCATTAAGACACTTGTAAGACATTCAGTTGCCACAATTTCAGGGGTTGATAGATAAACAACACACAAAGCCATTCCCTTCATGTCACAATCCTGAGGCACAGTGAAAGAAACAGAATTTCCCTCACCGATATGGGCCAACCAATAAGGATGGTTGTCACCTGGAAGACTAACATCACAAGATTCACTGCTTGCCAATCCCTGTACCAAGAGATCAAAGTCTTAGTCATGTATTTAATTTTTCTATTCAAAGGATCACCTACAATCACTATTTGATCATTCCAAATCACAAATATGGGCATTTTTAATTCAAATTACAATGTATTCCAAAACACAAAAATAAGCTTTTTAATCAAATTACAATGTAATACACATCAAATTAACCAAATTGTTAATAGTTTTGTTGTACATCTCTGTTTAAGTATTCCAAGTCTTTGAACCAAGTGTAGCATGATATTTTGGCTTGTCAATCATTAAAATCAGGTACTTTTAAACGGCGCATTGAGACCATAGAAACGACAGCTGCAAAGAGGTCAGTATTGTAGTTTCTTTAAGGTACTGCATTAGGATTATTTTATGTTGTCTTAACTAATAGCTAAAATGAATGGTGAAGATATGCACACAAAGGTAAGAGCAAGAGAAGTAACCTCAGAAACGCTGTGGCTGAGAGTGTTGAGGAATTCATTGTAACTTCCTACACCAGTCAAAGAAACCCTCAAGTGATGCTTTGAAATTCTTGATTCTGTAAAATTTACACTGTCTTCGACAAAAATAGTTTTTAGTTGCTTAGATAGTTGAAACTCTGTGTCACATTGAACCAAAAAACTTCGAAGATTTGCAAGGCCACTATACAATGGCGCAAGGTGACGCCAATTATTATTCTCCATTTCCACGCAAAACGGACTAACAAAAGACTGGGGATTCAGTGTTCGTGACATCCAAGACCGAATGATAAAAGGAAAAATACCTATTGACAATCCTTCAAATCCACGTAGGGATATATATCCAATGCTTTTTGAGCTTAAAATTGAAAAAGGCACTTGTTTCACAGCTGTATTTTCAGAAACTAGAGTTATTAAGGATTTCATCTCCGCTATATCTTCTTCCAATATGTCAATCTTCAAGCAACCAGAGAGGATTAAAGTTCTTAAAGATTTCAACTTGTATACCTCTTTGGGGAGATTGCTTAGACTTGTGCAGTCTTTCAAATTTATGAGTAGTAGATTGCGGAGATCTCCAATGGATTGGTGTACCTTGCACAAACTTGGACAATCTTTTAGAATGAGCTGTTCAAGACTTGGTAGTCCTGAAAAGTCAGGTGTTTTTCTCAAGAACTTGGAGTGACTAAGATTAAGAAATTTTAGCCACAATAAAACCTACAAAGATAGTGTTTTGAGAAAAGAAAAATGCAACAGTTATAACCGGAACCAATTATATTATATCTATTTTAATTAACCTGTGAGATTTAAAAGAAAAAACCATGCAATAAATACCTGGGGTTGTTTCCAGACGAGTCGAAGATTACTATGTTTTAAGTCAATTGCAATTACATTTTTCATATCAATGTTATTTGGTATGTATTTGGAAGGAAACCCTTTCCAACAAATCCATCTAAGTTGTTTAGGAAGGTATCCATAATCTCCAGTAAGTTGTACGTGATCAAGTTGTAGCAGTCTTAATCTCTTCATTTCCTTGAAAGCATGAGCTTTGAAGCAATTCCTGGTTGTTGAATGCAGTTTCAGGGACAATCCCTCAATAGCTTTTGTTCCCTGTGATGAATACAGCAAAAAGAACAATTGAGAAATCTCTCAATATCTGTTGATCATCGATACTTAATGCTGAGCCTAACAGGTTAACAACACATGCATTGTACTTGAAAAAGAAAACACTTTCAAATTAAGTTTCAAAATCATAAAAAGAATGTTCTTACAGTATTCTCTTTCAGTACGTGTTTTACATCATCCTGAAACCATAACCGACTCCTTTTCCCAGGTTCCTCTGGCCAACTTTGACGAATAATTTCTCTTCCCATGTCTCGTAACAAAGGATGCATTTCAAGTTTGTTGTTCCTTTCAACTTTTATAAGACCACGTTCTATGAGAATTTTTATTCCAATATCAGCTTGTAGTCCACAGCCATTTAGTATCTCTGTGACGTAACCTCTCTCTTTCCCAATAAAGAAACAACATACATGAAGAAATATTTCCTTTTCCATGTAACCGAGTAAACAGTCAAAACTAATTTTCAATTTCTCTTGTACTTTATGAATGGGAACTTTTTTTAGTTTTGGTAACACACTTTTCCCCTCCTTCTTTGTCCTCTCACTCAAATAAGAACCAATAACCTCACTCACATATGAACCAAGAACCTCCAGAGCTAGAGGTAGTCCTCCACAATAACCAACTACATTTCTTGCAACTTCATTGAAGTCTTTTATTGGTTTTTCTTCTCTAAAAGCATGCCAACTAAAAAGCTCAAGGGACTCATTTTCGTTCATATCATTCGTTTTATAAACATAATTAACTTCTAGTCGCTTTAGTAGGCCTACATCTCTAGTTGTAATGATTATCACAGTTCCTTGACCGAACCATTCACGATTCCCGCATAGGTTTTCTAGTTGGCTAAACTCATCCACATCATCAAGCACGATGAGCAACTTTTTTCCAGAAAGTCCATTCTCGATCATTGTTCTTCCCATCCCAACGCTTTTCACCTTGAGCTTCGATTTTAGGACATCATAAAGAAGACTTTCTTGCAAATCAAGGTGGGTTCTCAATGTTAGATTACAAATTCCTCTAATATTTTCAATAAAACTTTTACCCATGAATGTACGGTAAATTCGATTATAGATGGCTTTGGCTATGGTAGTTTTACCAGATCCTCCCATTCCCCATATCCCTATCTTACAGACATTGGTGGAATGATTTTCAATGCATCCAATCACCCTTTCCACGTGGGAGTCTAATCCAACAGGAAATTCGGTAATAGACAAGTCTTCATAATCCAGTAATGTCTGAACGCGGCTAACAATTAGCTCTACAAGTTCAGCATCATGCCTTCAAGATGAATTCCGAAAAGTAAATCACAACCTTAACATATATGCTTCATTCAGTCTCAGACAGAAAAAGTACGAAGGATTCATATGTTTACCTGCAATCTCCGACATCCCAACCAGTGATACCTGCAGCTGTGGTGAGTGCACGGCTCCACCTGGACAATGCATGTTCCAGTTGTTCTCCTGAATAGCTTTTTTCTGCAGCTTCTTCCAACGCTTTTCCAAAATCACCCTTCTGTTGAAGTACATCCAATGGGTCAATCTCGTAAAATACGGGCAGAACTATTTGGCCAAAAGTTTCGTGGCATTCAATGATTTTTTCAAGCTCGTGAAGACAGCAGGTAGATTCAGTGTATGATTTGGAGAAAACAATTATTGCAATCTTAGAGGCTGCTATTGCGCTCATGTGTTCTTCCAGCTTCATTCCCTCCTGCAGATTCTCCTCGTTAATCAAAGTTTTGACTTTAGCTTGTAGAAGAACAGAATGGAGATGAGAAACAAACTTTCTAGCGATGTCTTCTCCCCAAAAGTTGATGAACACATCGTATACGAAGTGGGGTTCTGATTTTAGGAAGGATGATGAAGATGAAGAAGCAAACTCCATCAAAGGAATCAAGTCAACTCTTCAAATGTAAAGCAATAATGTTAACGATCTTAGGTACTTTATGGACTTATCATCTCATCTAAGAGTCTAATAAGAAATTTCTGGATAAAAAAGCTATATAAATATTTTTTAACAAAATTTACATGACAAATTATAAGTTCTAATAATACAAAAAGTGTTGATAAAAACAAGTTGAAATGCCATCAAACCTATTTTAACTTATTTTAAGAACCAAAAAGAGTTGGTGATAAAATAATAGACTCTATATTATATTAAAAGAACCAGATTAGTGCTGCAAACTTTAATATTTTTTATGTGTTATCTCGAAGCCCTATGACCCACCCTTGTATGTTTTATATTTTTCCTCCTGAACCCAGCTCATTGTGCATACTTATTTTTTCCGCGACCTTCACGTTAAACTTCTAGAAAGAAACTTTAAGGGATGCAATTATTCAATTTGGATTTTAGAAGCTTTTGAAATAATTTTTTTCTCACAAAATTTATGATATTCAATTAAGATTTGTAAACATAAGAAATTACATATTCTATAGAAACAATAAAATTAAATAGTATTTAATAGAGATTGTAAAGAAAAACAATAGATAGTTTTTCTCTTTCTTTGGTTTGTTGATTAGAGTGCTTAGCTGACGGAAAACTATATTTGCAGAAGACATTAAATTTTTAATCGAAGGATTTATCTCAGGTTTGTTAGCTCATTTTTTCATATAATTTTTGTTTACCTTTCCTCTATTGCAATGACAAGGAGTTTATATGTTTCGATTACGTTAAAAGGCTACCTTAAATCTTTCAATTCTCTATCTTTAAACATGATTACAACCACTGAATATTTGATAAAAGATACTGAAATCTAATGCTAAACAATAAATGTATAAACCGAGCAGCATAATACAACATATTATTGAGGAACAGAGGAGCAGTTTGAACATTAAGGCACACAAGTTCAACAACAAAAATTAATTAAAATAAATGGAATATAATTTACCATGAGTAAGACAAGTTATAAATTTGGATAAAATCTTTGCTTTTGTTCAAATTATTACATCATTACTTATCTTAACGCATGGAATATGGGAAGTCAACTCTTTCTATGTTTGAAATATGCTAAATCCCATGTTTTTATTTTTTTTATAAATAATTTTTTTTTATAAATAATGAATTATTTGAACTTTTAATATTTTTTTATCTTAAATCCCATTAATTTTGTTAATTAAATGAACATAGATATCTGGGTTACAAAAAGTAAGATTGGAATATCTGATAAGCAAATAAAGTCAAAGTTGGAATCTTGATGTTGACATTTCAGTCTTCTATCATACTTGACTCTGATTAAAATCTCAAATTAAAATTTCAATCAATTGATTTTTCAATTTAACCCACTTATTTGATCTTTTCTAGTTTAAAACTGTTAATTGTGAGTTCTGAACAAATTTCAATCGATTGTTTGTAATTTCAATCAATTGATATTCTTAACTACAAATATACAAAGACCATTTTTATCTTTCTTGGATATAAACATACTTGTTTCAAAATCTATTAACTGATATCACTATTAGAATTTTGTAAAACAGCTACTGGAAAAATTTCAATCAATTGATTTGGGATTTCAATTGATTGTTTTTCTTGTCTAAATACTTCTGTTTTGATCAAGAATTGTCGGATAAATTTTAATCGACTATTTGCTAGATGTGAGAAACAGGAATAAACATTGAATTTCTTAATTATAAATTCCTACTCAGCAGAAACAAGGGAAGGAATGAAAGAAACAAATAACAATAAAAAAGACTAGGATTAATTTCATAAGTAAAGGGATCCTTCTGTTCTCAAAGAAGACAAATGACGTACCAGAGAAGTCACATTAGAATTTTCTTTATAAATCTAATGAGGCTCTTTTTCTTTGCAGCAGGATCACATATCAAATAGACAGATGTGTTCTTGACCACCAATCCATGATCAAAACTCACAAAAATCTCTACCTTATCTCCTGATCCTAAATTTGACATTATGCCTTGCCAATCTTCATCATTAAAGGAAATTAGAGTGTCATGCTTGTGTATATGCAATGTGCACTTTGTGTAATTAACCACTAAAACACTTGTAAGACATTCAGTTGCCACGATTTCAGGGGTTGATAAATAAACAACGCACAAAGCCACTCCCTTCATGTCACAAGCCCGAGGCACAGTGAAAGAAACAGAATGTCCCTCACCCATATGGGCCAACCAATAAGGATGGTTGTCACCTGGAAGAATAACATCACAAGATTCACTGTTTGCCAATCCCTGTACCAGGAGATCAAAGGCTTAGTCATGTATGTAATTTTTCTATTCAAATGGTCACCTACAATCACTATTTCATCATTCCAAATCACAAATATGGGCACTTTTAAGTCAAATTACAATGTATTGCAAAACACAAAAATAAGCTTTTTAATCAAATTACAATGTAATACACATATCAAACTAAACCAAACTGTTAATAGTTTTGTCGTACATTTATGTTTAAGCATTACAAGTCTTTGACCCAAGTGTAGTATGACCGTTTGGCTTGTCAATCATTAAAATCAGGTACTTTCAAATGAAGCATTGAACTATAGAAACGACAACTGCAAAAAGGTGAGTGTTGTAGTTTCTTCTAGATATTGTATTATGATAATTTCATATTGTCTTAACTAATAGCTAAAATTAATAGTGAAGGTGTGTAAACAAAGGTAATGAGCTAGAGAAGGAACCTCAGAAACGCTATCGATGAGAGTGTTGAGGAATTCTTTGTAATTTCCTACACCAGTCACAGAAGACCTTAAGTGATGTTTTGAACTTGATTCTGTAGAATTTGCACCGTATTCGACAAGAACTGTTTTTACTTGCTTAGATAGTTGAAACTCTGTGTCACATTGAACCAAAACACTTCGAAGATTTGCAAGGATGCTATGCAATGGCGCAAGGTCACGCCAATTATTATTCTCCATATCCACCAAAAATGGACTAAGAAAAGATTGGGGATTCGGTGTCGATGACATCCAAGACCGAATGATAAAGGGGAAAATACTATTTGACAATCCTTCAAATCGACACAGGGAGATATATCCAATGCTTTTTGAGCTGACAATGGAAAAGGGCACTTGTTTCACTGCTGTATTTTCAGCAACCAGAGTTACCAAGGATTTCATCTGCACTATATCTTCTTCCAATATGTGAATCTTCAAACAACCAGAGAGGATGAAAGTTCTTAAAGATTTCAACTTATATACCTCTATGGGGAGACTGCTTAGACTTGTGCAGTCCTTCAAATTTATCAGTAATAGATTGCAGAGATCTCCAATGGATTGGTGTACCTTGCACAAACTTGGGCAATCTTTTAGAACAAGCTGTTCAAGATTTGGTAGTCCTGAAAAGTCAGGTGTTTCTCTCAAGTACTTGGAGTGACTAAGATTAAGGAATTTTAACCGCTCTAAAACCTACAAAGATAGTTTTTTGACAACAGATTAGGGAAGAAAATAAAAAAATGCAATAGTTATAACCGGAACCAATTATACTATTTCTAAACCTACGAGTTTTGAAAGCAAAGGGCATGTAATGAATACCTTGGGTTGTTTCCAGACGAGTTGAAGACGACTATGTTTCAAATCGATGGCAATTACATTTTCCATATGAAATTTATTTGGTATGTATTCAGAAGGAAACCCTTTCCAAGAAATCCATCTCAATTGTTTAGAAAGGTACCCATATTCTCCAGTAAGTTGTACATGATCCAGTTGTAACAGTCTTAATCTCTTCATTTCCTTGAAAGCATGAGCTTTCAAGTAATCTCTGCTGGTTGAATGCAGTTTCAGGGACAATCCCACAGTAGCTTCTGTCCCCTATGATAAAAATAGCAAAGAGAAACAATTTAGAAATCCCTAAATATCTGTTGATCATTGATACTTAATGCTGAGTCTAACAAGTTAACACATGCATTGTTGCAGAAGGAGTGTCAAAATCATATAAAGAATGTTCTTACAGTATTGTTTGTCAATACATTTTTTACATCATCATGAAACCATAACCGACTCCTTTTCTCCAGTTCCATTGGCCATCTTTCACGAATAATTTCTCTTCCCATGTCTCGTAACAAAGGATGCATTTCAAGTTTGTTCTTCCTTTCAACTTTAATGAGGCCACGTTCTATGAGAACTGTTATTCCAATATCAGCATTTAGTCCACAGCCATTTAGTATCTCTGTGACATAACCTCTGTCTTTACCAATAAAGAAACAACATACATCAAGAAATATATCCTTTTCCATGTCACTTAAACCGTCAAAACTTATTTTCAAATTCTCTTGAACTTCATCATTGGGAAAAAATTCTAGTTTTGACAATACGCTCGTCCACCCTTTCGTTGTTCCACCACACAAAAAGGAACCAAGGACCCGCAGAGCTAGTGGTAGTCCTCCACAATAAGCAACTATATTTCTTGCAAGTTCATTCATTTCTTTTCTTGGTTTTCCGTTTAAAAAGGCATGCCAACTTAAAAGCTCAAGGGAATCACTTTCGTTCATACCATCCATTTTATAAACATAATTAACTTTGAGTTGGTTCAGCAAGCGAATATCTCTAGTTGTAACGATTATCACAGTTCCTTGACTGAACCATTCACGATGCCCGCATAGGTTTTGTAATTGGAAAAACTCATTCACATCATCAAGCACAATGAGCAACTTTTTCCGAGAAAGTCCAATCTCGATCATATTTCTGCCCATCCCAACTCCTTCCACCTTGACCTCAGATTTTAGGACATCACGAAGAAGATTTTCTTGCAGATGAACTTGGCCTGTTTGATCACAAACTTCTCTAATATTTTGAATAAAACTCTTACCAGTGAATGCACGATAAATTCGATTATAGATGGCTTTGGCTAGGGTAGTTTTACCCGATCCTCCCATTCCCCATATCCCTATCATACAGACTTTGCTGGAATGATTTTCAATACATCCAATCACCTTTTCCACGTGGGAGTCTAATCCAACAGGAAATTCGGTAATAGACAAGTCTTTATACTCCAGCAATGTCTGAACGCGGCTAACAATTAGCTCCACAACTTCAGCATCATGCCTTCAACATGAATGGTAATGTATTACGAAAAATAAATCACAACCTTAACCTATGCTACATTCAGTGGCGAACAGAAGAAAGTACGAAGGATTAATTTGTTTACCTGAAATCTCTGACATCCAAACCACTGATACCTACAGCTGTTGTGAGAGCACGGCTCCACCTGGACAATACACGTTCCAGTTGTTCTCCTGAATAGCTTTTCTGTGCAGCTTCTTCCAACTCTTTTCCAAAATCATCCTTTACATCGAAGCGGTGAATCTCGTAAAATACGGGCAGAACTATTTGGCCAAAAGTTTGGTAGCATTCAATAATTTTTTCAAGCTCACGAAGACAGCGGATAGATTCAGTGTATGTTTTGGAGAAAACAATTATTGCAATCTTAGAGCCTGCTATTGCTCTCATGTGTTCTTCCAGCTTCATTTCCCCGTGCTGATTCTCCTCGTTAATAAAAGTTTTGACTTGAGCTTGTAAAAGGGCAGAATGGAGATGAGAAACGAACTTTCTACCCATGTCTTCTCCCCAAAAGTTGATGAACACATCGTATATGAAGTGAGGTTCTGATTTCAAGAAGGATGAAGATGAAGATGAAGAAGAAGAAGCGAACTCCATCAAAGGAATTGAAGTCAACTCTTCGAAGGTAAAGCAACAGTGCTAAAGATGTTAGGTTTTTATGAGTTAATTAACATCTCATCTAAGAGTTTAATAAGAAATTTCAGGATGAAAAAGCTATAAATATTTTGTATCAAAATCTACATGACAAATTATAAGTTATAATAAAACAAAAAGTGTTGATAAAAACAAGTTAAATACCATAAAAACCTTTAACTTTTTTTAAGAACCAAAAAGAGTTGGTGAAAAGATAATAGACTCTATATTATATTAAAAGAACTAGATTAGTACTGCAAACATTAAATTTTTTTTATTATATGTAATCTCGAAGTGCCTTATGACCCACTTGTATGTATTTTATATTTTTCCTCCTGAAACCAGCGCACTGCAAATACTTTTTTGTTTTTCTATTTCTTTGGTTTATTGATTGAAGTGCTTAGCTCAAGCAAATATATGTTTGCAGAAGACATATTAAATTTTTAATGGAAGATTTATCTCAGGTTTGTTAGCTCATTTTTCGTATAACTTTTGTTTACCTTTCGTATATGCAGTGACAAGGAGTTTATCATGTTTTCATTACGTGAGGAGATACCTCAGTTAGATAACAAACTTGTACCCAAAAAGCCATTTAAATCCATCAATTTTCCATCTTTAAGCATGATTACAACTAATGAATATTTGATAAAGATACTGAAATCCAATGCTAAACAATAAATGTACAAGCCAAGCAGCATAATACAACACATTATTAACAGAGGAGCAGTTTGAACATTAAGGCACACAAGTTCAACAACAAAGATTAATTAAAATAAATAGAAATTAATTTACCTTGAATAAGACAAGTTATAAATTCTGATAAAATATTTGCTTTTGTTCACATTATTTCTTCTCTATTGATCTTTACACGTGGAATATGGGAAATCTTAGGCCAATTCGTCCCTCCATTCCTTTTATAGCTCTCTTGTAATAGAGGACATTCACTGATCCTAAGGACAGAAAGAGGAAGAGGGAGCAATTCTTTTGTGGCAAGAACTTAAGGTTCAAACAGTTTGCAATCTGCAGATTTTCAAGAAAGATGGGATGTTGAAGTCCCACACCATTCAACAAAGAAATGTCTTTGTGTTAATTAGAGATAAGACCGTTTTACAGTTTATGACACCTACAAACCTCAGTTTACAAGCCAGTTTTATAAAATTGAATAAAGCTTAAAGTTCATTTTTCAAAATGGTATTAGAGCCTGTAATAATGAGATTTGATGTGTTAGTCATGCCAGCTGCATTACGAGGAAGCTTATAAACACTCAATTCTTGAAGGCCAGTGAGGGTGTTAATCTGTTCTTCAGATTGGGTGTGGGTAACCCACCTAGACGGAAAGAGTTCAACTTAGGAATATTTGTTACATGGAAGATTTTGAGATGTGAATGATTCTGGCATGAATTCGCGTCTGAGATGAAGAATTTATGGTTAGAGACGCTTCAGAACAGGGAAACTGCCTAACAGAAAGGATTCAGTGAATGGCAAATGTCACCTAAAGTTAGGTTCACAAGTAATGAATAATTAGGCATCAATTTAGAAGTTAAAAATTCATATTTCTCACTATTTTGGAGATGAAGGTGCATTCTTTTGAAAGTACATGAGAGTTGGAAATCTTCTGATATTCAAAAATTGAAGGCAATTACTGTTGGTTGGAGTCCTTGGAAATTGCTCCATAGAATGGTGACTCCTAGCAATAAAGTAGTTAAGCAATGACAATACACCTGGAAACCAAAAAAGGTGTATAGAATGAAGAGAAGAGAGCCACTTGAGATCAGATGAACTTTCCTGAGGAATCTTAGTTTCCTCCAAAGAATTGGTGTTATCCACCTCAACTTTATTTTAAGTCTGAAATGCATTATTCTGATTTATAATTTTTGTAAATGTTTAATTTTGTTTCCTATGCAATTCAATTATATTTTCTTATCAAATTAGATGATATATGGAGCTTGGATCAAAACTGTATAATTTTTAAAATTTAAAGGACCAAATGAAATTAGAATAAGCAAAACTAGATTTAAGCATTATTTAATTACATCAGCATCCAACATGAGATTTTGACAATAAACTACAAAAGTAATTAAAAATAAGAAAAAGAAAATAGCACAGAACGTACTTTTCTTATGGTGGCTTACACTGAAGACATGGCACCAGTCATTGTTGACAATTTTAAGTGTCATCCAGTTTCTGTTCCACTGCATTTTACCTGCAACTAATAGTCATGTTAATATTAAAATAAATCTTTTTGTAAGTTAAGGTTCCGACTTATATGGTGCAATATTGTTTTCTCCGAACTTTTGTTTCATCCGCGTATTCTTTACTCACAGGACGTTCTTCTCTTCATCCTTTTTCTTTTAAAGGTTTAAAGTTCCTTCAAGAATTCAAGCAGTTCTTCTCTTATTAGTTTTTAAGGTTTGCCTTTGTATGTTCGATAAGTGAGGAGGAGGTGCTTGCGAGACACTCTTACACTCAATACAGTAAATATGGTAAATGAACAATGATAAATTTATTATATCTTATGATTGTTACCTATTTATAAGCTTTAAGGTTTTACTTCCATGAACCTTAAGAACCAATTTATACTCTCTTTAATCTCGATCTAGTTGTCTCTTACTGCGATTATCAACTTAAGTATGTATTAATGCGTAGTTTGTGGTGCTAATAATGTTCAATGTATCTCTAGATGGTCTCGGTTTGCCAATGTTCTAAGTTAACCTACATCGTGGCTAATTCTGTTGATCCGAGATAGTTTCAGGAAATTTTATTTATGAATATCCTAGGCTCTAATATTCCAGATTATGATTCATACGTTTCACTATCTATTTTTTAGTCACATCTAACAGTAAAAGATAGTCAGAGAAAGGAATCAAAAGCATAAAGAAGATGCCAACAAAATATCATCCAATTGAATCCAATATAGACATTACCACCACGCGTAGATTTTTTCTCTTATACAATTGACTGAATACATAAAATATACTTTTACTTTAAATTCTAAATTACAAATATAAAAATATAAAAAATACTTAGCAGCAACTTACATAAATAATCAACTTAGAGGGATCATCATATACTCTGTAGAAGTTGTTCTTGTACACGGGATTTTATCACGTTATATTATTATTATTATTACGTAAAACAAAGAATGAGCATAAGTACCGATGATATATTAAAATGCGTTAATTGAATTCAGTAAGGGATAGCACACGTATTATGTTGAACCACACACAGAAACTAATAGGCAACATTGCAAAACACATTTATCAAGAAAACACCGAAGAACAACTGTGTTTTATGCCTTGAGACAGTATTTTGGTATAATGTGACAAGTGAGAAACAGGGCAAAATGACATTGAATTTCTTATCTATAATTCCATAGCGCAGAAACAATGAAAGGATGAAAGAAACAAATAGCAATCAAGGACATCGGGATTAATTTCACAACTAAAGGGATCCTGCTGTTGTCAAAGAAGATAAACGACTTACCAGAGAAGTCACATTACAATTTTCTTTATAAATCTAATGAGGGAATTTTGCTTTGGCGCAGGTTCTTTTTCCAAGTCAATCGATTCACCACATATCAAATAGACAGTTGTGTTCCTGACCACCAAACCATGACCAAAAGTAACAAAAATCCCTACCTTGTCTCCAGATCCTAAATTTGATACTATCTCATGCCAATCTTCATCATTAAAGGAAATTACTGTGCCATGCTTGTGTATATGTAATGTGCACTTTGTGTAATTAACCACTAAGACACTTGTAAGACATTCAGTTGCTACCATTGCAGGGGTTGATAGATAAACAATACAGAAAGCCATTCCCTTCATATCACAATCCTGAGGCACAGTGAAAGAAACAGAATTTCCCTCACCAATATGGGCCAACCAATAAGGATGGTTGTTACCTGGAAGACAAACATCACCAGATTCACTGCTTGCCAATCCCTGTACCAAGAGATCAAAGGCTTAGTGATGTATTTAATTTTTCTATTCAAATGATCACCTACAATCACTATTTGATCATTCCAACTCACAAATATGGGAATTTTTAATTCAAATTACAATGTATTCCAAAACACAAAAATTAGCTTTTTATTCAAATTACAATGTAATACACAGATCCAATTTAACCAAACTGTTAATAATTTTGTTGTACATTTCCTTTTAAGTATTACAGGTCTCTTAACCAATTGTAGCATGGCCGTTTGGCTTGTCAACCATTAAAATAATGTACTTTTAAATGAAGCATTGCCACTATAGACACAACAGCCGCAAAAAGGAGAGTATTATAGTTTCTTTTAGGAACTTTATTAGGATCACCTTATGTTCTCTTAACTAATAGCTAAAATGAAAACTGAAGGCATGCACACAAAGGTAAGAGCAAGAAAAGGAACCTCAGAAACGCTATCGCGGAGATTGTTGAGGAATTCATTGTAACTTCCTACACCAGTCAAAGAAAACCTCAAGTGATACTTTGAAATTCTTGATTCTGTAAAATTTACACCGTAATCAACAAGAATTGTTTTTATATGGTTAGATAGTTGAAACTCGGTGTCACATTGAACCAAAACACTTCGAAGATTTGCAAGGCCACTATACAATGGTGCAAGGTCACGCCAATTATTATTCTCCATATCCACGTCAAACGGACTAAACAAATATTGGGCATTCAGTGTTGGTGACATCCAATACCGAATGATAGAAGAAAAAATACTGGTTGACAATCCTTCAAATCCACATAGGGATATATATCCAATGCTTTTTGAGCTTACAATTGAAAAAGGCACTTGTTTCACAGCTGTATTTTCAGCAACTAGAGTTATTAAGGATTTCATCTGCGCTATATCTTCTTCTAATATGCCAATCTTCAAACAACCGGAGAGGATGAAAGTTCTTAAAGATTTCAACTTATATACCTCTCTAGGGAGATTGCTTAGACTTATACAGTCTTTCAAATTTATAAGTAGTAGATTGCGGAGATCTCCAATGGATTGGTGTACTTTGCGCAAACTTGGACAATCTTTCAGAATGAGCAGTTCAAGATTTGGTAGTCCTGAAAAGTCAGGTGTTTCTCTCAAGAACTTGGAGTGACTAAGATTAAGGAATTTTAGCCACCATAAAACCTACACAGATTGTTTTTTGACAAAAGAAAAAAGCAATAGTTATAACCGGAACCAATTATAATATATCTATTTTAACTAACCTACGAGTTTTAAAAGAATAAAGGCATGTAATAAATACCTGGGGTTGTTTCCAGACGAGTTGCAGATTACTATATTTTAAATCAACAGCAATTACTTTTTCCATATGAAAGTTATTTGGTAAGTATTTGGAAGGAAACCCTTTCCAACAAATCCATCTCAGTTGTTTAGGAAGGTACCCATAATCTCCGGTTAGTTGTACATGATACAGTTGTAGGAGTCTTAATCTATTCATTTTCTCGAAAGCATGAGCTTCAAAGCAATTGCTGCTAGTTGAATGCAGTTTCAGGGACAATCCCTCAGTACGTTTTGTTCCCTGCGATGAATATAGCAAAGAGATACACTTGAAATATCTTAATATCTGTTCATCATGAATACTTATGCTGATGCTGAACGGTTAACAACACATGCATTGCACTTGAAAAAGAAAACACTTTCAAAATAAGTTTCAAAATAATACAAGGAATGTTCTTACAGCATTCTCATTCAGTACTTCTATTACATCATCCTGAAACCATAATCGACTCCTTTTCTCTGGATGCTTCCGCCAGCTTACGCGACTGATTTCTCTTCCCATATCTCGTAAGAAAGGATGCATTTCAAGTTTGTTATTCTTTTCAAATTTTATAAGACCACGTTCTATGAGAAGTGTTATTCCAATATCAGCACGTAGTCCACAGCCATTTAGTATCTCTGTGACATAGCATCTGTCTTTACCAATAAAGAAACAACACACGTCAAGAAATATATCCTTTTCCATGTCAGGTAAACGGTCAAAATTTCTTTTCAATCGGACTTCCACTTCGTAATAGGTAGTTCGTTTTAGTGTTGGCAATAAACTTTCCCACTTTTCCATTGTCGTATCACGTGAAAGGGAACCAAGGACCTGAAGAGCTAGTGGTAGTCCTCCGCAATAAGCAACTATGTTTCTTGCAAGTTCATTCAATTCTTTTCTTGGTTTTGCTTCTCTAAAAGCATGCCAACTAAAAAGCTCAAGAGACTCAATTTCGATCATATCATTCATTTTATAAACATAATTAACTTTGAGTCGGTTCAGCACGTGAAAATCTCTGGTTGTAATGATTATAGCAGTTCCTTGACCGAACCACTCACGATTCCCGCATAGGTTTTCTAATTGGCCAAACTCATTGACATCATCAAGTACAATGAGCAACTTTTTTCGAGAAAGTTCATTCTCGATCACAGTTCTTCCATTCCAAACTCTTTCCACCTTGAGTCTTGATTTTACCACATCATAAAGAAGAGTTTCTTGCAAATAAGTGTGGCCTCTTCTAACTCGATCAGAAACCAGTCCAATATGTTCAATAAAACTTTTACCAATAAATGTACGATAAATTCGATTATAGATGGCTTTGGCTATGGTAGTTTTACCCGATCCTTCCATTCCCCATATCCCTATCATACAGACTTTGGTGGAATGATTTTCAATACATCCAATCACCCTTTCCACGTGGCAGTCTAATCCAACAGGAAATTGGGTAACAGATAAGTCTTTATAGTCCAGCAATGTCCGAACGCGGCTAACGATTAGCGCTACTAGTTCAGCATCATGCCTTCAAGATTAAGGGTAATGCATTACGAAAAGTAAATATGCTTCATCAGTCTCAAACAGAAGTATGAAGGATTCATCTGTTTACCTATAATCGCTAACATCCCAACCAGTGATACCTGCAGCTCTGAGTGCACGGCTCCACCTGGACAATGGATGTTCTAGTTGTTCTCCTGAATAGCTTGTTTTTGCAGCTTCTTCCAACGCTTTTCCAAAATCACCCTTCTGTTCAAGTACATCCAATGGGTCAATCTCGTAATAGACGGGCAGAACTATTTGGCCAAAACTTTCCCGGCATTCAACGATTTTTTCAAGCTCATGAAGAGTGCAGGTAGATTCAGTGTATGATTTGGAGAAAACAATTATTGCAATCTTAGAGGCTGCTATTGCTTTCATGTGTTCTTCCAGCTTCATTCCCTCCTGCAGATTCTCCTCGTTAATCAAAGTTTTGACTTTAGCTTGTAAAAGGACAGAATGGAGATGAGAAACAAACTTTCTGCCGATGTCTTCTCCCCAAAAGTTGATGAACACATCGTATACGAACTGAGGTTCTGATTTTAGGAAGGATGATGAAGATGAAGAAGCAAACTCCATCTAAGGAATTGAAGTCAATCTTCAAAGGTAAAGCAATAATGTTAAAGATTTTAGGTTGTTTTTGGACTTATCATCTCATCTAAGAATCCAATAATGTTGGTTACTGCTGCATACTTCTTTTTTCTGGGACCTTCACGTTAAACTTTTAGAAAGAAACTTTAAAGGCTGCAATTATTCACTTTGGATTTTAGAAGTTTTTCGAATAAATTTTTTATTACAAAATTTATGATATTCAATTAAGATTTTAAACATTATAAGAAATTATGATATTCTATGAAAACTATTAAAAAATTAGAAACAACAAAATTAAATAGTATTTTTATTGAGATTTTAAAGAAAAACAAATAGATAATTCATAGTTTTTTTTTCTTTGGTTTATTTTTTTATTTTTTTATCAGCAATAAAAAATTATATAAATAAAGGTAATAAGGTTACCCCAACTTGTATACAAAATTACACGCACACACAAACGCACATAGAGGATGATTAATCATTCTCCCCACAAGAACCTCCATCAAAACATAAAACAAAAAAAATCTACTGAGGTCCTTATACATCTCTCATAACTCATTAAAACATAAAAAACCACACACATAAGCTCAACTGTCCAAAATACATATGCAACCAAGTGACACAAAATCTCGAGAGCAAATAAATAAGCATAACAGCTAATCGTAGCACAATTTCAATCTTCTAAACCAAAAACACACCCCTGCTTGCTTCAAAGTGCAGCCTCTCTGCACCAACATACCATCAAGACATCTATGCCAAAAGTCCCAAAACAGTCTAGAGGAATGAAACCATAAACACGTACAAACTGCAACAGTCGCTGTACCAACCAATGACCCCCATCAAGCAACAAAAACAATCTAAACATTTAATCTAATAGTTTTAAACAAGTTAGTGGATCAATACACCAATTAGAGAATGAAATTCTTGATTTACCATTTTGCTAGCAATGAAAACCCACGTATTAACCTGAGTAACCGCTAAAACCTCTAACATGTCACATTTCCTATTTTTAAAAATAACTTCATTTCTGTGTTTCCAAGTGTTCCATATGATTGACATCCAAACCATTCTCCACACATGTCATTATGCTTACTACCCAATTCAGCCAACTCAAATCCTAACTAGTGACTATGAGCTTCATTGTGGTGCACATTTTGTATCCCAACCCATTTGTCACATAATTGCCAAATACTACTGATTTTTTTACAAGAGAAGAATACATGATTTGTAGTTTCCTCACATGAGTTGCAGAAAACACAATTAATATTGTTTATTGGGAGCCCTCTCTTTTGCAGCATATCCCGGGTTGGAACTCTACTATGCAAGACCCTCCATGCACACAACTGGACAGTGGACGGGCTTTTAAACCTCCACAATTTCTCAAAAACCTCGTTACTCTTCCCACTAGCAGCCTTAACTAAGGTATTATAAGTTTCTCTTACTTTATACTCACCATGAACAGCTCCTGTCCAAACCTATTGATCTTGTGCATCTATTCTCATGATACAAACCTGAATAAGTTGTAAGAACTCCTCTACTATTGGTTTTTTCCACTCAAACCAATCTCGTCTCCATTTCAAAGTCCATTCCCAAATTGGCCCATTCCAAAACCCCATGTCACTTACCTTTCTCCCTATTTCATCTGAAATTTGCAATAGTCTAGGATACATAATACTAAGAGGATTTTCACTAATCCACAGGTCTTCCCAAAAGGATATGTCACTCCCATTCTGCCACTTAATATTGACATTAAACCAACTCCCATTTTCTTTGGTTTATTGATGAAAGTGCTTAGCTCAAGCAAAAATATATTTCCAAAAGACATTACCTTTCTTATGAACTGTATAAAGTTAGAAAGTTCAACATTTATTATTTGAAAATTTTTGGACGTAAATGTTTTATGCTAAATGGTAAAGATAACTTGGGCAAGTTTGACTAAAAAGCTTTTGAGGAATCTTCCTTGGCTATTCATTATATGGTCATGCATATAGAGCATATAATAACATTATTAGAAAATTGTTAAATAGTGATTGAAATTAGTGACCGAAAAAATCGGTGACTATGAGTGACTGAAAAAATCGGGTAGTTGCTTCCTACACTATACACATTATTTCCTGCACTTAACAAATTCTCAATATGCCAACAATCTCGTCATTATTTTTATTTTAAAATTTATTTATTAAATGATTTTTTTCTCTCATACTAAGTCACATACACACATAAGTGCAATCAAGTAAAAAGTTGTTAACTTGTCACATAAATATTAACAAACTTTCTTATATATAACAAAAAAATCTAATAAATATTAAAACATATTTATTTATTTTTCCAAGCAAAATTGAATTAGTTATCATAAAACTAAATATTTGAAAATAATGTGTTAAACTAAATTTTTTAAATTGTTGTAAATATCTTAACAACATCCAATATCTTAACAAATACCAAAACTCGGTCATAAATTCGGTCACAGATTTGGTCATAGATTCAGACATTGATTTTGG
>Ga0209489_102979_pt1:30000-33646 | contig 33646 bp, 26 predicted proteins | sample SiratrowhiteBW_FD_187527 | JGI IMG/M metagenome (GOLD analysis project Ga0209489, IMG submission 187527) | Root nodule microbial communities of legume samples collected from California, USA - Siratro white BW (SPAdes) (version 2) | ecosystem: Host-associated > Plants > Roots > Nodule...
TGATTTTAAGTTTAGTTAAATTCTATTATTAAGTGAGTTTTTCTTCCACCAATAATAATTAAATAATAAAGGTATATATGATTGAGAATAGTTAACAATATTAATGTTTTTCTTTTTTCTTTTTACTTTATCTCTAAGTTTGTATGATTTATCCTCGTTCATTTCTAATTTTATTGCTTTTTTTTTTTACCATTCACAACACACAGATACCCTAAATAATTATGAAATCCAATCCTCTTCAAAATTAAAATACTTATCACACTGCTTTAACTTGCACAAATTTTGACGATTCAAATATAGTCATACCTACCGCCGGTTTCGTCTTACTTTTAGTTTACATAGGTAATTTTATTCCTTGTTTATATTTTAAGATGAAGTTTGATTTTTTTTTTTTTTAAATTTCTATTATTTGATTTTGATTGGAATAAGATTTTCAAGTCATTAAAAATACAAAATCAGTATGATAAATTATTGGAAGAACAACTTAATTTAATAGAAAAAACTTAAGAAACTTTTCGAACTTGAGTTTGGTAGAGATGATTGACGAAGATATACAGAAAGGAAATTAAACCCCTTAGTTTAACAGAAATGATGAGAGGGTACGGAAATATGATAAATAAAATAATTATTTTATATTTTATTATTGTATAAAATGGTATAAGAGATATAATACAAGTTAAATAATTTATTTTCTAATAATATACACAAGTTTCAATACGTTCTTTATATTTTTTTCTCTTTCTACTATACCAAATAATAAAATATGACATTTTATTTCTGATGTATTTTTATTTTCAGAGCATAGTTCTTTCTACTAATTCAAACATATCATAAAGAGAATAGTCCAAATTCTACTTTAGCTATTCGTTAAAAAGACTATAAATAAAGACAGGTTCGGGGTCGTCTCTGAGTAGTTCTGCATTATTGGTTTCCCTTGTCTAACGGTTGACCTGAACTGGTTTGATGGAGTTTACATCTTCGCCATCGTTCTCCAAATCGAAACACCAGCGGATACACGACGTCTTCATCAACTTCAGGGGAGAAGACACCCGCAGGAAGTTCGTTTCTCATCTCCACTATGCCCTCTCAAATGCTGGAGTCAACACCTTGTTTGACGAGGCGAATCTTGTCGAGGGAATGCAGCTTCAAGAACTCATGCGAGCAATAGAAGGATCTCATATAGCGATTGTTGTTTTCTCCCAAAGCTACACCGAGTCAACTTGGTGCCTTGATGAGCTTGAACAAATCATCAAATGCCACCAAACTCAAGGCCAAAGTGTTCTCCCTGTGTTTTACGAGATTGACCCATCCGATGTGCGTCATCAGAAGGGTGATTTTGGAAAATCGTTGGAAGAAGCTGCAAAGAAAAGCTATTCAGGAGAACAACTGGAGCAGGCCTTGGCCAGGTGGAAGCGTGTACTTAACAAAGCAGCAGGTATCACTGGTTGGGATGTCAGGAATTTCAGGTAAACCAATGACTCTTCATACTTTCTTTGGTTTGAGAGCTATTGACACACGGATACTATCCAAACACGAATAATCTATAAAATATGAAATACAGAAACAGATCAATACATACATAATCTAAATATTTTTTATTATATATAATTTTTTTTATTTGTGTAATAAATTTATAAGTTTTTAAAAAATCATGATATTAGTTTTTTTAAACTTATGTTCGAACTGTGTTAAAAGTATCAAATGCTTAAGAAAATGTCCTTTAAATTAAACACTTTTTTGTCAATATGTAGTCTCCTACTCGTGTAAGTGTTCATGTAAGACACAAGATATAAAGCTTCACAATTTGAGAGTGAATGAAGCATATGTTTGTGATAGTTTTATAATTATTGTTGATCTTGAAGGAATGAAGCTGAATTAGTGAAACAAATTGTTAACCGCGTTCAGACGTTACTGGACTACGAAGTGTTGTCTATTACAGAATATCCTGTTGGACTGGAATCCCGTGCGCAAGAAGTGATTGGACTCGCTGAAACTCGTTCCAACCAAGTCTGTATGATAGGGATTTGGGGGATGGGGGGATCGGGGAAAACTACCGTTGCCAAAGCCATTTACAATCGGATTCATCGCAGATTCATGGATAAAAGTTTCATTGAGAATATCAGAGAGAGTTGTGAAAGTCATGGCAGAAAGTATGTTCCTTTGCAAGAAAAGCTTCTTTCAGATGTCCTAAAAACAAAGGTGGATATACATAGCGATGGGATGGGGAGGACCATGATCGAGAGCAGACTTGCTGGAAAAAAGGCACTCATTGTACTTGATGATGTGGATGAGTACAACCAATTAAAAGCTGTGTGTGGAAATCGTAAATGGATTGGTGAAGGAAGTGTAATAATCGTTACAACTAGAGATGTTGGCCTCCTTACTAGACTTGAAGTTGATTATGTTTATGAGATGGATAAAATGGACGAAGACGAGTCCCTTCAGCTGTTCAGTTATCATTGTTTTCGAGATGTAAAACCAATAGAAGACTTCAGGGAACTCGCAAAAAAAGTTGTTAGGTATTGTGGAGGACTACCTCTGGCTCTTGAAGTGCTTGGTTCTTATTTATTTGACAAGACGTCAAAGAGAGTGTGGGAAGGTGTATTGTCTAAAGTAGAAAAAATTCCCGATTATCAGGTTCAAGGGAAATTAAGAATAAGCCATGATAGTTTAAGCAATGACATGGAGAAGGATATATTTCTTGATGTATGTTGTTTCTTTATTGGTAAAGAGAGAGGCTATGTCACAGAGATACTAAATGGCTGTGGACTACATGCTGATATTGGAATAAAAGTTCTCATAGAATGTGGTCTTATAAAAGTTGAAAGTAAAAACAAACTTGGAATGCATCCTTTGTTAAGAGACATGGGCAGAGAAATTATTCGTCAATGTTCGCCAAAGGAACCAGGGAAAAGGAGTCGATTATGGTTTCGGGATGATGTAAAAGATGTACTGAATGAGAGTGCTGTAAGAATATTCTTTATATGATTTTGAAACTTGTTTTAAAAGTGTTTTCTTTTTCAAGTGCAATTCATGTGTTGTTAATCTCTTATGCTTAGCATTAAGTATCGATGATCAACAGATATTGAGAGATTTCTAAACTGTATCTCTTTGCTATATTCATCACAGGGAACAAATGCTACTGAGGGATTGTCCCTGAAACTGCATTCAACCAGCAGAGATTACTTCGAAGCTCGTGCTTTTGAGAAAATGGAGACATTAAGACTGCTACAACTGGATCATGTACAACTTACTGGAGGTTATGGGTACCTTTCCAAAGAACTGCGGTGGATTTGTTGGAGAGGGTTTCCTTCTAAATACATTCCAAACAACTTTCATATGGAAAATGTAATTGCAATTGATTTAAAACATAGTAATCTTCAAGTCGTCTGGAAACAACCACAGGTATTTCTTACATGCCTTTTTCTTTTAAAATTGAAATAGTATAATTGGTTCCGGTTATAACTATTGCGTTTTTTTTCTTTTTTATTTTCTTCCCTAATCTTTTGTCAGAAAACCATCTTTTGTAGGTTTTAGGGTGCTTAAAATTCCTTAATCTTAGTCACTCCAAGTTCTTGAGAGAAACACCTGACTTTTCAGGACTTCCAAGTCTTGAAAAGCTCATTCTAAAAGATTGTCCAAGTTT
>Ga0209489_102980_pt1 | contig 33633 bp, 24 predicted proteins | sample SiratrowhiteBW_FD_187527 | JGI IMG/M metagenome (GOLD analysis project Ga0209489, IMG submission 187527) | Root nodule microbial communities of legume samples collected from California, USA - Siratro white BW (SPAdes) (version 2) | ecosystem: Host-associated > Plants > Roots > Nodule | place...
CTGAAGAGGGGTGGGAATAGCAGGTTCTTGAAGACTGCTGCATATGGACACTTCGGCAGAGAGGACCCTGACTTCACATGGGAAGTGGTGAAACCCCTCAAGTGGGAAAAGGCCTAAGCAATTCATTCCACTGTTATGTGCTGGGAGTGTTTTGAGCGTTGCCCTTGTGTTGTGATAACTAATATTCGTAACTATTAATTTCTGTTGTTCTGTGTGTGTTTCTCTCCCCCTCTTATTTTGATTCTCCTATTTTGTATTTTTTACACGATCAAAATATAAAATGTGCTGTGTTTTAATGCCCAACCAATGTATTTCTTTTAAAGAGAGTATTCTTAAAAAGAGAGTATTCAAGTTAATGCAAGGTTACAATGCTTCTCTCGATGAACCCTTGTGTTTGAATACTTGTTTACGCTGTTTCAAAAAAATCGAGCTGCAAATTTGGACAGAAGGTAAATGGTTCAAAAAAAGTCGAGCTGCAAAAGTGTTTAGTTCTAGTCAGGTGAGGAATTGTTTTCCTAGTTAATAGTTAAATAATGTATAGATTATGAACTTAGTAATGGCATGTTTAGCTTGTATCGGATCAAATTAAACTTAATTCTGAGATCTTTTACTACTGCGTTGTTTTCGTTTTTTACATGAGACACTAAATCAGTACTTTAGTTCATATCCATTATAGTTGCAGATTTAATTGTGCTCTCAGCATGTATGTGCAACATTCCTGTCATTTAAGCAGTCTTTTATGGCCATGTGATAATTTCTCAGCACCTCTTAGTATACAGAATACAATTAGATTATGTGTAGGGATGCAGCCGATGGTGACTAGTCGTTTTAGGGTGGACACTCTGGTTTATGAAAACTGTTAATGCCAAGTTCATTGAATCCAATGCAAGGCAATTTTTGCAGTCCGTTTGGAAGGTGAAGGTGCCACCGAAATGTGAACATTTTATCAACCCTGTTGGATAGAATTTGGTCAGGAGAGGGATTCAAGTAGATGACTTCTGCCCTGAGGAAATTTCCGAAACAGTTGAGCAAGTACTCTTGGAGTGTGATGAGGCAAAAATAGTGTGGTGTGAATCTCGGTTAGGAGGCCGCATAACAGTGTCAACAAATACATCTTTTGGGGATTGGTTGGATACGTAGTAAAGTTCTGGTGGTGATGATTTTATTATAAAATTTTGCACTATTGCTTTGTTCCATACTGCACAAAAGAAACCAATGGGTCTTTAAGGGGATAAAAATGAATTTTGCGGGTGTTAAGTGAAGCATATGGGCAGCTGCAACAGTAGGACGATAGCGGAAGTCCCCTCAAGTACCTTTCTTCAAGGGTAATTTGGTGTCTCTGTTAAGAAGAAGAATAGAGGATCTGGTTTATGAGGGGCATTTAGAGATGAAAAACAGATTGTCTCATCCTTTATCAGATATGGTGAGCTGAGAAACCAATAAACATGCACTTTGTTGGTAATTTTACAAGACTGGATTTGGTGTTAATGTATGTTCTTTTTCTTTTTATCACATGTTAAACGTGATTGTGATAAAGTGGCAGATTAGTTAGCAATTATTGCTTTTGAGTTATTGGATAGATATAAAAGAGGTTCCGTTCCAAATGGAACTGCTGATGTACTGCATTTATCCTCATCAGATGAATAAATTTTAGTATTCCATAAAAAAATGGTAAATCAGTATTTTATGTCACTTCTTTCATAAGCAAAGCTAGTGACATTTTTTACATACTTGATACTTGATTGCTGTGGTTGGTTTTCGTTTACTTTCATCATTGCTGTTGTTGAGAAAACAAGTTTGAACAGTATGCACATTTGGTATTGCGTAGGTACTGTGGTAGGATAGTTTATGGTTCCTGGTTAAGACAGATACATATTTTACATTTCTTAGACAAGCAAATCCCTGTGATATCTCCGTTTACATTTATGTATGTTGCCTACTGCCTCGGAGGCTGCAAAAAGGAGAATTACAACTTTTATTGTACTATTCTTAGATTAGATGGATCCATATTTTGTGTTAAATTAATGATTTCAAATCCTAAATATTCTCACAATCCTTAATAAAGAAAAACCAAAACCTTAACTTCAATTTTGAAGTGCTTTAACAAGTGCAACTTACTTTGCGCACTATTCTTATAGTACAAGCCTGCATCATAGAATCACATGAATTTGAAACCATATCATGCATGACAAACACGAAACAAATTCCCTTTATGACTTAAGAGCAAAGTATTGCCAGTTTGTAACCAACCACATTGAACTTTTTGTCCCCAATTCTTTGGATGACTCCACAATGATGTTGCACCCACTTTTTGTAGGTATTACATCACTTATGACGAGAAACCTACATAATCATGGAAGAACTAGCTGAAATGGGATATATTCTAAACTAGCATAAGAGTAGTTTTCTTCATGCAATATATGAAAAATGGTGTCTATCATGTGTATAGAATATGGACCTTGGAATCTCAATCCCATCTTCAATTTTCGATAACTATTCTCCAACAAAATTGGCATAACTTTATAAAGAAAACTAACCATCAATTTAATTTACCACGTTATCGATTTCATTGCATAGAGTAAAAAACAAATTCCCTATAGTCTCTTGTTAAATCCAGGATCATTTAAATGAGGAAAAAATATTTTTGCAAACTGCAAACTCTATCAAAGGGGAGAAATTTTTTGTGGTGGTTGACGACGGCGGTGACGGTGGTTACACGAATGAAACCCACCCTGAGAAGAAGCTGCGAGTGTCTTTGTTTGTGCAAGATTCTAAACAATTAAGATTTTCTTATTCGAATTTCATTTGTGAAAATATTTAGAAACAAAAGTATATTCAACAAATTTTTTTCCTTCCCAAATGGCATGAATTAATAAAAGAAGCAAAAAGAAGAAGATAATATGCAACCAGCAAATTAGAACTAGCATCCTTTTACACTTTGATACATTAGACAATAAAATTATAATAAAAGAGATACTTCTCATGGAAATTATTGAAAAAAATATCAATTACATAGTGATAAAGAAATACCTTTATCCTTCTAAAATATATATGTTATGTATTATATATATATATATATATAATTATTTTATTTATTTACATATGAAAACAAATAATTAACCAAAAAGAGAAAATAATTGTAACTGAGTTGAATTATACCTAACAACTAAAATTTGTTGTAGTCTGACAGATAAGGTATAATATACTTAGTAATTATAAACTATTTCAATGTAGTCGATAAGTTACACTAATGCCACACTAATAACTTGTGAATTTGATTATAGTAATTATCTAATAACTTTTGAGTTAGATTTTTTTCACAGTGGTTACACATCTTTTACAAATAATAAATAAATTTTAACAAAATTTTCAAGTTTATTAAAAACAAATTTCGCTTTCAATTTTTTTATTATTAATAAAAATTTTTAAAAGATCAAAAAAAGGAAAAATTAACTCAAAATTGGATCCAGTGAAATTGAAATCTAATTATTATTTTATTTGTAAGTTTAGAATTCGAGTCAGGGAACCAAATTTTAACTTAAATAAGGTGGCATTTGAGTAAATAAATTGAGAGGGTGTGTAGTTAATTTTTTTTAAAAGTAAATATTTGAAAAATAAATTATATAAATAAAATTAAATCAATAATTAACAAAAATTTGTTAATTTTAATTTTTATTGTAGATAAATATTCTGATGATTATTCAGGAATGGATTTTTCTTGGGAAAATTTGTTATTATAATTTATATTATTTAAAATTATTATATTTTTCCTAAAAATGTAAATCAGTGGAGCTAGAAAATAATTTCGCACGGTAATATTTTTCCTGCACTCCTTTTTTCTTTCTTAGGATATCTCATAATTTATGTCGGGTTATATAATTAAATTAAAAAATATATTTATTAAATAATTTAATTTAAAATAAAAGAATATACTCTAAAATTTATGAGAAAGTATATATATTTTTTTAAATAGTTTGATATAAAGTTTTCAATTTTATAATTATGAATTATCTGAAACATAACTTTTTTAAAGTCTACCAGAAAATAATACATAAAAAAACAAGAGTACAATTATCATTTTCAAATTATAGGAGTACCACTACAAAATATAGGATAGAATTTTTTTTAAAAGTTTTAAAACAATATAGGAGTGAGTGGTGGGTCCCCAAAGTTGGCGAGAAAGTTAGTGCTAACGAGTAAATCACAAAATTAGTGCTAAAAAAATAAAAAAATAATAAAAGTTATACAATGATGTCTTAAATTTTATTTTTATTCGAATGAATGAGTTTTTATTAATAATTTCAATTATAAATAAACGATACCCATGTTTTTTGTCCTACTTACTTTTTTTCTGGCGTCGAAAATAAATAATTTTCTGGCTTTTCTCAATAAGCAATTTTTGTTTGCTTAATAAATAATTGATTTTTTTTCTAAAAAATACATTTATTTTAAGTTTAACTTATTTTAAGTTTAACAAGCTGACTCAGGATCTACTTTTTAAACGAAAAATATATAAAAAAAACACAAATATGTTTATTTTATTAAAATATTTTCTTTTTTAAATTAAGCACAAACAAACAGAGCTTATATTTTAATATAGTTCCAGAATTCATCATAGGATGAGTGACACTTGATGAACATCAATTGCAATTGTACAAAAAAATTGATTAAAATGTTCAATGTTGGACATAAACAAAAATATGTCATCTTATATTTAGTAAAAACATTACTAATTGAATTAAGTCTAAAGTAGCATTTTAAAAATGCTTAGCATAATTATATACCAATGATGTTAATATCCATAGTTAAAATAAAATAATTATAATAAGAAATTACTCTATATATTATATCTTTTACTTCTATACATAAGGCATATGAGTTTTATGCTTAGGGTTGCAATGCTCGGTTTTTGTTTAGGAGGGTGAATCTAAATCATGGGGTACATAAAGTAATATCTTTCATTAAAAGCCCATGTGTGTGCAAATGAGTAAACACTCTTACTATTCCTTCCTGCAACCCATTTATTTTAAAATAATCACTTTTCTATTTTATAACAATTATGATTTTCGATTCTCTTTTTTTTTTTATTGTACCATTTGAAAGTTTTCCAGTTTAAACATTTCATAACACTAATTTGAGATTTATTTCACTTACGAATTATGAGTTTGAGATTATATAATCCAAGAAAAGCAAAAGAATTTTGCATTGTAACTTTTCATATCTATAATCTGTAGTTAAAAATGTATAAGTTTAGGATTATATAATCCAATAAAAGTACCAGCATTTTGGATTAAGCAATTATGAATAATATTTTTAAACTTCTAAGTTATGGAATATATAAGTTATTTCCAAAAATTCATAGTTGTTATACAATAGAAAGAATAAATGTCATTTTAAAATAAATGGAGTGCAGGAAGAAATTATATGGGTGCAAAAAGCAAAAGCTATAAGTACAGTATATGGTGAAGGAAATTTCTTTTTGCATCGGTGCTTTCCTTATGCACCCCTGAATTTCAAAATGCCAATATTGCCCTCTAGCATTAAATGGCAACGAAGGAGAATATGTGGGTGTTGTGTTATTGTGTTGTTTTGCTACATATTTGCTTAGCAACGTTGATTTGTGTTATTTAAATTTTGGTTACATTGAACTTAAGTGAATATAGCGAAGCTTGAAAGTGAATCAGATAATTATCTTAAGTTTTGAAATTTTTTAGATTTATAGCATGAAGTTCTTTTTGTATTATGCATTCCATAAATTCTCTAAATTGTGCATTTCTTAAGTAATAAATGATTATTTTTAAAATGTATATTTTTAATTTAGTATTAATATTTTAAATTACAAAATCTATATCATAATTCAAAAAATAATGTTAATTTCCGTACCGTGTAATTAGGAATATATTTTGACTTTTAAATTATATAATCTAAAAGTCAAAATCATATTTCATATTATACCCAACTTTCAGTTACATAAGATGAACGTCAAAATTTATTTTTAAATTATGTAATTTATAAGTCAAAAATGGTTTTCGGATGCCAAAATTAATTTTGACATATGAGTATAACAATTTGGAAACCAGTTTTGTGTTTTTATATTTGGTTAGTCTTTATTTAGTCCATTTAATCACTACTCAATATTAAAATGTTACATTCTTCCGTTATCACTTTTGCAACTATTTTACTGTTGATTATTTTTAACAAAATTGGAATTCAAAATTTGAAGTAGCGTGGTAGATGAAGTTGATATATTGACTAACATGGATAAAATATTCAATATTATAAAGTTTGAAATAACAAAAATAGATTACAAACAAACTTTTGCAAGAGAAAGTAATTCATTATTTACGAAAAGAATGCATTCTTTATATTAAAAAAAATTATATATTTTAGAATATATATTTTTTTAATTGTAATATATTTTGAATTGTGTAATTCAAACTATATTTTTGAATTTGATCCATTCAAGATTCAAAAACAATGACTTTCAAAGTTCATTTTAAATTTCACAATCTAAAAACTATTCTTCCCTAAAAAAACAACTTCATAATATATAATTCTGAGTTCATTCCAGACTTCCAAATCACATAATTTAAATTAGCTCACATTGAAAGTTATTAACAGGAACCTAATGGGTTGAATTACTAAAAACTAAAAAACTGTGTTGGATCTTTCGGTCATAATTCGAAGAGAAAACTGGGTAGAAACAAAACAAACAGATAAGTAATATTTATTAGCACTTGTAGTGGTATTTATCTTATAGTAATTTTTGTATTCATCAGGTTTGACATTGTACTGTATAATGAAACAAAGAGAGTGAAGATATATTGTATATAAACCATGAATATGTTATAGAAGTCTTAAGCCTAGGTCTTGTTTTAAGGATATTTTGGAGCACATGTTGTGCGTGGTAATGTTAGTAAACTAAAATGACAGTGTCTGCAACAAGTTGTGATTAAAAAATAAGAAAGTTCCAAAAGAAGACAGCAAGGGCATGCACCCACTGCTGGATCCTGAAAGAAAGAGAAACTGATAGGACCTGCACTTCTTTCTTTTTTTTTTTTGTTAATTTTCTATCCACCCTATATTTAAATTTAAGTATTTTGAATTGAGTTTTTATTAAATTATTTATTAAACATTTAAAAAAAAATATTTTTTTAAGTACTTTGACGTTTGATTTTTACATTAATAGGAAGACGTTGCCAATAATTTTGTTTTTTGTGCCTCCAACTCATCAATCACCAATCTGTGTTTTTTTTCAGTGTTATTGAAGAGAAAAGAAAATGAATTTGTCAATAATTTGAAAAAGAATGAAAATGAAATAAACAAATTGATAGGTTAATTAAAACGAAAAAATACAGAAATAATAATAACATCATCTTATTAATAACAAAGATGGTTGATGGACAAAATACTTAAATGAAAATAACAAATATTTGAAATAAAATAAAATTTTAATATTAAAAATGTTATATTTATGAAGTAATTTCAACTTTGTTAAGGCTACTTTATTTTAAAAAGTTTCTTACTATAATTTTGGAAAGTAATTAAACTTTTTTTATACGTATTTTAACGTTTAATTATTAAAAAACTATAAACGAAAGATGGTGGATCACGCCAAAATGAATAAAATAAATAATTCTACAGGAAGCGTTGGAAAAGTCAGAGTTAGTTATGGTTTTGGCCAATGCCAATCATAATCATCATCACAAAAATAAAGTAAAAATTATTTAAAGTTTTTTATGTGCCACTGAAAACATAATATTTTCAGAAAAAAATCACCAAATCATTAATATATTATTTCATGTGAAAATGACAGGTAACACCGACGAAGCAACATTTTAAGAGAGAATAGAGCATGTGATTTTCACATTGCAGCCACTATATAAGTCCAGCAAATTTTCAATCTATTTGAAAAAAATAATAATATTGCATTCTCCATTTTCAAAATATTTTATTCTATAAGCCGCCATTGAACTTTGAAAGTCTACCGGCATCATCATCACAATTAGCTATTCAACAAATTCATGCTTAAATTTACTTGAATTTGCTAAGTTTTATTCAAATTTGATCTTTTGTTGAACCTAAACTCCTATAATATTTTTTTTAATAATTTATTGGCCTCATAAGTCATAATTTGGTGCTAATAATAGAAAAATCATAGGGTTGTTTCCTTGTACTTTCCTACTCCACTTTATGGTTCCACCTGGTAAAAAAGTGGCAAGTTTACCTTCATTCATCTTCATCTTTGTCATGTTTTTTTTTTCACCTGCTATAAAATTTTTTATAGTCTGAAATTTACACGTATACTTTGTATATTCGTACTAAAACTGAGAACTGTTGGGTGAAGTAGATAGTTTAATGGAAAAGATATGGCAACAGTTAGAAGTAATCACTTTTCCACTGACTGCTACCTTTAAATCAAAGAAAACAACTTGGTACTATAATATGAACTAAAAAATCGGTTTTATGGAAAAAACAATCTCCACGAGGACTTTCTCTGTGCTGGTCAATGATGAAGAAGGGGATTATAATATAATAACTAAATGAAAGAGAGAGGAACCAAATTGAAGAAGCACAAGAACCATTGTATAGTGTCGTAGATGTAACAAAACAGCTCTGTTCTGGCAATTGAATGAACCTTGACAATCATATGACCAGATTGGATTTGTTTCCCAATCAAGGGACCACACAAGAGGTGGCTGCTATAGCCTCTTCACAAATGCTTTCCCTGTTAAATACAGTTAGTTTTTCTGTGTGAAGAGTTCTCTTTCTCTCTTCCATGCACCCCCCCACAGCCTGTAACAATCATTGGCAACTTTTGGCGTCATATCTGTAGTTCTGAGGAGCTTGAGGTTTAAGAACAGCTCCAGTAGAAGCTGCTTCACAAAGCCCCTATTCCAATGGAGTTAACTCCAAGAGGAAGGACTCAGGGCCATGTGTTGACCTTTGAGAGAGATGCGGATTCGTTTGTGGAGGAAGACAAGGAGCTTCAGTCCAAGTGGGCTGCCATAGAGAAGCTACCAACTTTCAAAAGGATTAAGACTTCTTTTGTTGATATCACTCAGGAGGAGGGTGCAAGCAGCAGCAGCGCCAGAGAAACAGTGGAAAAGTTTGGAGCTTGGAGAAGCAGCAGCAAAAGGGTGGTCGATGTTACCAAGCTTGGAGCAGTGGAAAAGCGTTTGTTCATTGACAGGCTCATCAAGCACATTGAGAATGATAACCTCCAACTGCTGCAGAAGCTAAGAGAAAGGATGGACAGGTATTTATTTACACTTGATTTGATTGTCAAGCTGTAAAAGATGTTCTCAGGGTTGTCTCAAAGAGAATAAGTGTAACATTCTGTTAGAGTAATTGGTAGAGTTGAGTATTTACAAGTGACAAAACCTTCATATTTGTCTCTTTGGTCACAAAGGGTTTTGGTATGGACCCAATTCCAAAATTGGATAGCTTTTGACCTATTTTCAAATTTCTATTCGATGTTAGAAACTTTCTTCTTGTTTCCCCCCGTTCTATTTGCTTGAGTTTCACACTTTGATCTTGTAGAGACATGCTTCTGATTACTAGGATCACTTTGCATCATCAGTTAAATGAAGGGACGGGGGGGTATGGTGTACCAGTTGATGTTGGTACTTTATTTCAAGAATTGACATTTTGGTTGTTTTCAGAGTCAATGTGAAGTTACCTACTGTGGAGATCAAGTACAAGAACCTGAACGTAAGAGCAGAATGTGAGGTTGTTCAAGGGAAGGCACTCCCAACTCTATGGAACTCTTTTTCTAGCTCACTTTCTGTAAGCATGCTTTCTCCTTGAACCTAAGCAGGTCACTAAGAAACAGAATTATATATAAAGCAATATCAAGAAACACAAGCTAAGAAGAACAAAGAAAAGCAAATAAATATTTACATTTGTTCATCATAAAATAAGCTAAATTTATCCTTGAACAGGGTTTCATGAAGACTATCTCATGTAATTCTCAAGGAGCAGAGATAAGCATTCTGAATGATGTCAGTGGCATCGTTAAGCCATCAAGGTTAGTGAATATGTTATATGCGTATGTTGCTTTGAAACACGAGGTAACTTAGAAATACTAACAATACACTTCATATCATCTAGACCCAAATGGGGAGTGAAACTCAAATGATTTAACTGGTTCCTCACCAATTTCAAATAATAGTAAAGAGTGTATTGCTTAACACTTCTTGTTTTTCAGCCAGTTACTGACAAAAGTGTTCACATGAATGTGTGCTCAAGCACATGTTTTCTCTCTTTCTGAATCAGTCCCTTAAAATTCACGAGTACTGAAGACATTAAGCAAGGATATCGTATCGTGACCACAAAATATTATAAAGCTTACAATAAAAGGGGTCAAATTGCTAAGTTTTCAAAGATGGTTTTATGTGCAGGCTTACTCTTCTTCTTGGTCCACCAGGCTGTGGGAAAACAACCCTGTTAAAGGCACTGGCTGGAAAACTAGAGAAGTCTCTCAAGGTTTGTATTTTAAACACAAAATAACAGATTGAAATTATCGGATGAAGTCATTTAGTTCAAGTATCTTTTGTATCTGAGTTCTCATAATCATATATATAGCAACATGATTGAGCATAACTTAGACTAATAAGGAATATGCTTAGCAGTGCCATTGATGTTACTTCGTCCTTGATGGAATTCTAAAAAGTCTTTCAAAACTAACATAAGGAACCAAGCCAGCTGAATTTCCTTATACCGCAATCCCTGAGATATTGTACTGCTTTTACTCATATTCAGGTTTCTGGAGAAATCTCTTACAATGGTTACAAGCTAGATGATTTTGTTCCGCAAAAGACAGCAGCTTACATAAGCCAGTATGACCTGCACGTCCCAGAGATGACTGTGAGAGAAACAATTGACTTTTCGGCTCGCTGTCAGGGAGTTGGAAGCAGAGCTGGTGAAGTTTCTTACTTGCTCAGTCCTAGATTATACCACAAAATTGCAATTAATACCTTACCATTAGGTATTCATATATAATATATCCTCTGCATTGCAGATATAGTGGCAGAAATCACCAGGAGGGAAAAAGAAGAAGGAATCATACCTGACGCAGATATTGATACCTATATGAAGGTAATTTTAGTATGGACAATTAATGACATTACTAAACAACCAGTTGACAGAGAAAATAACAAGACTTTTTCAGGCAATTTCAGTTGAAGGACAAAGCGAAAATCTTCAAACAGAATATGTTTTAAAGGTACATCTGGTTCAAGCAGAACTGAGTGAGACTACATAAACTTTCAGTAGCTTATTTAAGATGTTTCTATCCTTTTTGACATGCGAATACAAACTTCTGTTATCCTAGATTCTCGGACTGGATATCTGTGCTGACATATTGGTAGGTGATGCACTAGAAAGAGGCATTTCAGGTGGACAGAAGAAAAGACTAACTACAGGTATCTGGAATGATAACTAATGTTTTATACGTCACTTTGCTGTAATTGAAAGAAATTCAGAACTCAAAATTCTTCTAACTATAAGAAATCCTCCTGGCAAAAGGATATATGAAGTGCCTCACCTCTTTGCCAGACCAATGATCACTGATAAATTGAAGGCTAATGAAACCTTCTGCTTAGGCAGCAAATAAACCAGTTGTTCTTCATCTTCATATTCTCCCCCCTAATGCATCCATTTCTTTTTTCAAAATCCTATGACAGGAGAGATGATCGTGGGCCCTATAAAAGCTCTTTTTATGGATGAAATATCAACTGGCTTGGACAGCTCCACAACCTTTCAAATAGTTACATGTCTCCAGCAATTGGTGCACATCACAGATGCAACTGCAGTACTTTCACTCCTTCAACCTGCACCGGAAACTTATGAGTTGTTTGATGATCTTATATTGATGGCTGAGGGTAAAATTGTATACCATGGCCCCCGCAGTCAAGCACTTCAATTTTTCAAGGATTGTGGTTTCTGGTGTCCTGAAAGAAAAGGAGTTGCAGACTTTCTTCAAGAGGTGAGATAACAAATGCCCCCCCTCCCCTTTTCCTTTGGTGCCATAGGAAGTACTTAGCTACCACTGAGCCAAAGCACAAGTGAAATTTCCTTCTTGTTTAATCCACTTTATCCTCCTATCATAGCCTCACGAGTGATAAATTTCAACTATGTACAGGTAATCTCTAAGAAGGATCAAAGGCAATACTGGTACCGCACAGATATTCCTTACAGATATATTTCAGTGGATGAGTTCTCTCAAATATTCATATCAAGTTATTGGGGAAGAATGTTAAATGATGAGCTCTCACAGCCAACCGATAAATCTGAATCCCACAAAAAAGCTTTATCATTTAGCAAGTACTCTCTGGGAAAATGGGATTTGTTTAAAGCTTGTATGAAACGGGAGATTCTCCTCATGAAACGAAATTCATTTATTTATGTGTTTAAAACTGCACAGGTTAGTATCAAGTTCAACTAAGCTATAAGTGACACTTGAATGCTTCAATCAGTTACTTCGATCTTACTTGTTTCCATTGCAGCTTACAATCACAGCAATCATAACAATGACAGTCTTCTTACGCACTCAGAGGGCTGTGGACTTGATTGGTGCAAACTATTTACTGGGTTCATTGTACTATACACTTGTCCGCCTCATGACTAATGGAGTTGCAGAATTGATCATGACTATTACTAGACTCCCTGTTGTTGATAAACAGACGGAATTCTATCTCTATCCAGCGTGGGCTTACTGCCTTCCATCTGCCATTCTAAAGATTCCATTTTCAGTACTTGATTCTATTGTTTGGACGTCAGTGACATATTATGTTATAGGCTACAGCCCTGAAATAACAAGGCAAGTACTTCGTTTAATTTCATGTAGACAAAAGCAGCGTGCTTTTCTTTTACTTTGCAAGTTTTTCTTATCTCTTACCTTACGGAATCAGGTTCCTCCGCCAGTTTCTTTTGCTTGTTACTTTGCATATGTCATCCACCTCCATGTGTCGTTTCCTTGCTTCAGTTTTCAAAACTGATGTTGCTGCTACAACTGTCGGTTCCTTGGTCCTAGTGCTGATGTTCTTGTTTGGAGGCTTTATTCTTCCTCGGCGTAAGCAATTTTAAGTCTCCATCTATAATTTGTTGTTCTAATTTGAAAGTTTCTCATTTCTCATGGAGTTTATTCACTGCAGCATCACTACCACGGTGGTTGAGGTGGGGATTTTGGCTTTCTCCAATGTCATATGGGGAAATTGGAATAACACTAACTGAATTTAATGCTCCTCGCTGGCAAAAGGTATTTTATAAGATAATTAATATTCAGCTTCATGATATGTCACAATAGTGTGTGTGTGTATGTGTGTATATATATATATATATATATATATATATATATATGTATATCTAAGTTACTTTCTTTTTTGTTTGCAGATCCAAGAGGGAAATATCACTGTAGGGAAGGAGGTTCTTAGAAGTCACGGTTTAGACTTTGACAGTAACTTCTATTGGATATCAGTTGGAGCCCTACTTTGTTTCACCATACTGTTTGATTTTGGATTTGTCTTGGCATTAACATACATAAAACGTAAGCCTTATCTTTGTTAATACAAGGAAAAGAATAAAACAGTGCCTTTTTTTTGTTCAATCCACTGACTTCATGGGAAATGTATTCAGAGCCTAAGATGTCTCGAGCTTTGGTCTCAAAAAACAGGCTCTCTCAACTCAAGGAACAAGAAAAAAGCGATAATGTGGAACTGAAGTCAGTTACTGTTGATATTCGCCACACACCAAGGGGAAATCAAAGCACAGGTGAATAATGCTTCCGTGATAAATTATATCAAACATGAGTTCTTTCTTTCAAGCAAAAATAGTAAGGAATTTTGGTTTCTTTTACGTGTTTGGTCATGCAGGGAAAATGGTCCTTCCCTTTGAGCCATTGACAATATCATTTAAGGATGTCCAGTATTTTGTTGATATTCCTCCGGTAATAATCATACCTATGTTGGTTGTCATGATTTCATGTTGTTGACAATGTTGTCAATTAAGATTTTATAACTTTGTCATTCTGAGCAGGAGATGAAAAAACATGGTTCCGATGAGAAAAGGCTACAATTGCTCCGTGATATCACTGGAGCATTTAGGCCAGGAGTTCTCACTGCACTGATGGGGGTCAGTGGAGCAGGGAAGACAACTCTGATGGATGTTCTTTCCGGAAGAAAAACTGGAGGCATCATTGAAGGAGAAATAAGAATTGCAGGCTACCCTAAAGTGCAAAAGACATTTGCAAGAGTTTCAGGTTACTGTGAGCAGAATGACATACATTCTCCATATATAACCATTGAAGAATCTGTCAAATACTCAGCTTGGTTGCGGTTGCCACCAGAAATTGATTCAGCCACAAAAGGGGTATGGTGTCCTTATCACTTGCACCATGGCTTTTCTTTCCTAAATGACAGATGTATTTTATAACTTTCTAAATTCTATGTATATCTACTGAACAGAAATTTGTTGAAGAAGTCCTTGAAACAATTGAACTCGACAATGTAAAGGATTGCTTAGTTGGCATACCTGGCCAAAGTGGCTTATCTACCGAGCAACGTAAAAGACTAACCATTGCAGTGGAGCTTGTTTCCAATCCATCAATAATATTCATGGATGAACCTACATCTGGTTTGGATGCTCGAGCAGCTGCAGTTGTTATGCGTGCAGTGAAGAATGTTGTTGCAACCGGCAGAACCACTGTTTGCACAATACACCAACCAAGCATCGACATATTTGAGACTTTTGATGAGGTAGTCCAAAGTGCATTCTGTGGTCAAAATCTTTAAAATAGCAGCCTTTAAAATATAATAACTTTCTATCTAATGTACAAATAAATCAGTGTATTCATCTCTCTCGGTGATTCAGTAAATATCTTGATTTCTTGCTTCTAGAATGGAAGTGAGTGGCATGAAGCAAAATTTGACTACCCCTTCTTTGCAAATTTAAAATTAAAATGCACGATATACAGGCCAGCAACTAAAATTTAGTTATTTTTCATGCAGTTGATTCTAATGAAATCCGGTGGACAGATTATTTATAGTGGAATGCTAGGTCATCATTCAAGTAGACTGATTGAATATTTTCAGGTATGCTCAAACCAACAGCAAAATAGATAGCATTTTAGATTCTGGATGGATCAATGATCATCTTATTTTCTTGCAATAGTCTCAAATATGTTGATAACTGAATTAAAATTGCCCTTAAGGGAGTGTTTACCTTTGCTTCTCCTTCCTTTAAACTGTTAAAATTTGTAGCTAAGTAATTTCACTGTCCATCAGAATATACCTGGGGTGCCAAAGATCATGGATAATTATAATCCTGCAACCTGGATGTTGGAAGCTACCTCAGCATCTGTAGAAGCAGACCTTAAAATAGATTTTGCTCAAATATATAAGGAGTCACACCTTTACCAGTGAGCATCCAATCGGCTGTTATTCATTTTACAATTTTTTTTAAACTTTTGTTGTTCAGAATTTACGTACCATAACTGTTTTCAGTTTTAATGGTAATGATCATAAATTTCAAAGATCACTTATACCAAATTTTGAATTACTGTTTCTGTTTCTAGGGATACCCTTGAAGTAGTGAGAGTGCTTAGTGAACCAGCACCAGGTTCTAGAGACTTACACTTCTCAACTCCTTTCCCTCAAAATAGCTTGGGACAGTTCATGGCATGCTTATGGAAGCAACACTTGTCCTATTGGAGAAGTCCCGAGTACAACTTAACACGTTTCATATTCATGATTGTTTGTGCAATTATATTTGGAGCAGTATTTTGGCAGAAAGGGAATGAAATGTAAGTTTTTTTCATATGCTTATAATTTTCCCTGTAAATAAACTTATTCATTTTATCTGCAAAAAGAAATATGTATGTTGAAAGAATCTCCACAACCTCAAACTTCCAGATAGTGGAGACGCAACATTTTATCCTTATACTTCATTCGTTCCACTGTCTGTATTCAACATATGGACTCAAGTGGAAAGGAGATTATTAAATTAACATATCTCAGGTTCTTTTACTTTTGATAAGTTCTGTCAACAGAGAAAAGCTGAATCCATAAAATAGTACTTTCAGGACCTGCATTGTGATAACCACAGAGAGAAACAAGTGAATTACTCAACCAAGTGCCATGAATAGTATGCCTTATGAAAGCATAAAACAATAGAATTTTGTGTCATAAACATATTAGACAAAATCAACATAAGTGCTTGCATGATTCTAGTGTAGTCTTAAACTTGAAGTTGTACAGATGAAAGTGCTGACATATATTTCTTCCTTGGTTACAGAAACAATCAGCAGGATTTGTTCAACGTACTTGGATCGATGTATATTGCTGTAATATTCTTGGGTCTAAATTACTGCTCAACAATTCTGCCGTATGTGGCTACTGAGCGTTCTGTCTTGTACCGAGAAAAGTTTGCTGGAATGTATTCTTCCACTGCTTATTCATTTGCACAGGTTTGTAGTTACTTCAAACAAATTCAAGTAGTACTCGTTTAATAGGAAAAATAAATGTTATTAAATCAGTAATATTCTTTTCTTAATGCAGGTGGCCATTGAAATACCATATATTTTAGTGCAATCAATTTTATATGTGGCCATCACATATCCAATGATAGGCTTCCATTGGTCGGTTCAGAAAGTGTTTTGGTACTTCTACACCACATTCTGTACATTTTTGTACTTTGTATATCTTGGAATGATGATAATGTCGATGAGCTCAAATCTCGACATAGCTTCAGTACTGTCAACTGCAGTATACACCATATTCAATCTCTTTTCTGGATTCCTCATGCCAGGACCGGTAAGTCTTTTGGATCTACCAAAATTCCTTTATAATAATTTAGTGTTTATGGCATCATAAGGGCTTGAATTTGTTCCTTAATATTATATTTGCATCCAAAATACTTTTTGAGGGACTTTGGATCCAACGTTTTTGAGAATCCAATCCCAGCAAAAATTCTTGCTTATAAAGGTGAATTTTGTCCTTCCAATAAGTACAAGATGCTTTGAAGCCTTAGATATTAACTATGTTTCTTAATATCCAGAAAATTCCTAAATGGTGGGTTTGGTGCTACTGGATTTGTCCTACTGCTTGGTCCTTGAATGGCCTCCTAACTTCACAATATGGAGATTTGGAGGAGGAGGTGACCGTATTTGGGAAGCGCCAATCAGTTGGTTCCTTTTTACGAGATTACTATGGTTTCCGGCATGACAGATTAAGCCTTGTGGCTGTGGTGCTCATTGCTTACCCAATTGTTTATGCTTCTCTCTTTGCTTATTTCATAAAGAAAATGAATTACCAAAAGAGATAAGACAGACACAGACACAAATTGGTTCTTCTGCAGAGTGGTGTCTTCAATTTTCATGTATAGAAATATAGAAACGTGTGGCTACATAGCTTAGCAAGATACACACATATGTACCATGTAATGTTCAAATTTGTTTCATAGTTTTAAGGTTGGTTCTATAGATCCCTGCCAAAAGAGGAGGCAGATGAAGAATGGTGAAAAAATTTTCTGTATTGAGCCTTTCTATCAGGGGCTTATAGACACATATGTCAACAAGTGAGATAGGTTTGTGGAACATATTTTTTTCAAGAAAAGCTAGTTATGTAGTAATAAAGAATATTCAAGTTGTACAAGTTAAAATAACACTTTTTAGTTAGTAAAATTTGAGGGTTTGTATCTTTGATATATGTGTTTCATTTTACTTCTCTTAGCTTTTGTTATTATTTACATCCCTGTTTAATATAAGAGGAACTTATATAAACAAATTATTATTTCATATGGATAGAAATAATAAGGTGAGAGAGTAAAATATTTTTTTAATAAAGATCAATAGAAAGAAAAATCTTAAAAAAACAATAATCAAGAATACAAATATTATTGGAACTAAAACTGAGACACTAGTTTTTATGAAGACACATCCCATTAAGAGTGAGAAACTACAGAAACCATAACTTATAATTTCTCCTATCTTGAATATAATTAAAAAATTACGTCTTTTAGTGCGGGTCAAATAAAATAAATTTAACTTTATTTAGTGAAACTATATTTAAAAAGTCATTTATTTTACAAGATTTTATTTCAATACTCCTTTATTTTTTATATCAAGTTTCAAAGAACGATAGTTTCAAAAAAACACTTATTTTTAAATAAAATTAGTATAATTAAATATTATGACCAACTCCTTAAAAATAAGTTAAGTTGTTTTGTTTGTATTAGAGAGATGTTTGTATAAAACTATTGCATTGAAAGATTGCATAAAATAAGTTTGTCCGTGTTTGTGTGTCTCATCTTTACCTGCATGTCATTACAGGCACACATGATTCTGAACTAATCATTTATCATATTATGCTTGTGTTGGAAAGGTCAGGATTGAAATAACGAATAATTATTATAACATAATAACGAGGTAAATGTAATTTTTTAAAATCATACCTCTTAAGCTATCACAGGAATGTGAAAAATGGAGTCATAACATAACTAAAGAAATTTCAGAGATTCTTAAAAAGTTGACATAATTGTAGAACTAAAAGAAAATTGTACTGTTGAAGTGTGCTGGATAGTATATCTTTTCCATAATTCAGCGTCAATCACTTTCATCGGATTGTTCTAAACACCTGCATTAGTCGAAGGAGGAGGAGGATGAAGAGCGTGTTCAGCTCCCAGCAATTACTCACATATGAGATTTAGCTTGAATCCATAATGGGTTGTGAAATGTGGGTATGCAACTGAATCATCTCTTCAATCATGCAAGCTTTTCAACCATTTATCATCAGGAGGCAGATAATTGTACAAGGAGGAAACTCTCAATACATTCATGAAAGAATTGAAGATTCAACCTATTACTACTGGAATAATTTGTTAGGTATCATGTTTTAGAGGAGTGAAATTGTTGTTTCTCTCTTCCCATTAACAAAATAATGTTCACTCTCCAATCTCTTTGATGTCCTTTCTTTTCCATTTTCAGAATGATATGTTATATATACAGAAAAACTTCAAAACTTAGCTGTCCATTATAGGATAACGTCTCATTTGAGTAACCACAACAAAGTCCCATATCGCTGAAGAGAGATAATCATCACTGGAGCTTTTATTATAAAATAGGCACACTTCGTATGAAATACTCATACCTTTCTCGGCCTTTTGGCTAAGATCAAGTGTAGTATCTGTTCTTATCAGTTTAATATCTGATATGTGGGTAATTAACCTACACGATATTAAATTAATTTTTTGAAGGGAAGATTCCATTATAATAGCTTGCTATTGGGAGTCTCATGTGTCGTTCAAGTCTTGCACTACAGCTTGAGCCAGGCACACCCTACAATATAGTGTCAATATTTGTCATTGCTATCTTCTGTCTTGCTGCTTTATATGAGCCTTTGAATTAAGTCAGGAACAGAGGCCTCTTACATCTATCTCTTTGTAAATTGAGTCTTCCAATGTAGTGAGCAATCACAATGACAATCTATCTCTTCTGGAAATTGAGTTTTCCAATGCAATAAGCAAATACAATGGCAATTGAAAAAGGAAAGACAATGAGGACTACACCAATTACACTAAGAAAATCATGGTGAAAGCCATAATAATCATCCAAAAATTGGGCAATTGTTTTCTTTTCTCCAAAGGCTGATATTTCTTTGCCTGCATCTCCATACTGTGAAGTAAGCATCCCATTCAATGCCCAAGACATAGGGCATAAATAATACATCCAAATCCACCACTTCGGAATTTGCTGAGGCGAGGAAAACATCATACTTTAGTATTATGTTTCAACCAATATAAAAAAAAGTAGATAAAACATCAAGATACTATCATGTATTTTAAGAAAGGAGACTGGTAAACATCAAGATATACATGCTATGATTGTTATGGAACTGAAGCTAAACAATGAAATTAGTGTAGGTTTTATGATACAGTAGCTTAGGTTTTAAACCCTTATTCTACAACCAATTCAACAGCTCTTATTTTCTTCTCCATACTAAGAAATTCAGAAGTTTGAAACATTTGATAAAAAAGTTAAATTAAAATTAACTCTACACTATCATTTATGTAATGTTGAATTTCGATATATTTATACATACTGAACTTTCTTTGGTCAAAAGTGAAAAAAATTGTTTAGTATACTAAATGATATGTTTAATTTCTTAAAAGGTGCTGAGTCCTTTACAAGCAGAAGTAAAAATGTGTATTTCCCCGTAAATGCAAATATATAAAACAAAGAAATAACACTATATGAAACTTACAGGTTGTGGTACAAAGTACCCCGAAAATAAATTGAGCATGGTGTAAGAAGATGAAGCCACAATAGAAGCCAATTGAATATTTGGTGTCAATGAAACGAGGAGCATCCCTAGATAATTGAAGTATAACAAATTGCAGAACATACTGTAGAGTGACCAAAATATTTTATAAGCAGACCACTCATAACCCAACATAGGATATGTGATTATCACATGCACAACCACTTGAATGACTATATAGGGAACCTCAATTAGCACCTGCAAAAGAAATAAATCCAAGTTACCCTAAAGTTATTGGAAGAGTCACGAAAACATAAACATTGAGTAAATTAATCCGATACTTGATGTGTGAAGATATGATATTTGTAAGAGCTAGTAGTAGTAGGTTGGAGGAATAAAATGATTTCTTTATTTTCTTAATGAGTGAAAATATTTGAAAATGAGTGATGAATTCATATTTTGAAGAGAGTAAACCTGTGCAAAAGAATAGGCCCAGGGAGAGTACATTCCAGCAAATCTTTCACGGTACAGAACAGTGCGCTCTGTTGCCACATATGGCAAAACTGATGAACAATTATTTATCCCAAAGAACAGTACAGCAGAGTACATTGCACCAAATATATTAAACAGATCTTGTTGGCTGTCTCTGTGAAATAAAAAAAAAGGAAAAATTATTTAGTCATTAAAATGCAGCTTATATTAAATATATTAGGAAAATGCATTTTAAATATTCCATATTTTTTAATGTAGAATATAGTAGAATAAAATTTTGAGCACTAACATTTTCTTTCCTTTCTTCCAGAACAGTACTCCAAACAGAAGAGATAAGGCAGTCACAAAAGTGATGCGAGTCAAGTTGTATGATGGACTTCTCCAATAGGACAAATGTTGTTTCCACAAACATGCTTTGAACTGTTCCCAACCGTTTTGTGGAAAACGAGATGGAAAATACAAATCTCTGGAGCCTGGAGGTGGTGAACTTAATTGCTCAACCAACTCTTTGTTCTGTCTGCATTCAGTGGAGTAAATATCAAGTAAAGATCACATGCATATAAATTATAAATACTCCACTAAAAAGACATATGAATTATTAATTCTTTCAAGCAGTGGCATATGAATAAAATTCTCTGATTACTTACTCATATAAGGTTGATTCCCTATAAATTTGGGCAAAATCTATTCCGAGTTCGGATTCTGCTGATCTTGAAGTAACCTCTAGCATCCATGTTGATGGATTGTAGTTATCTTTAATCTTTTGCACTCCCGGTATACTCTTTATAACAAGATTCAAGAATGCAAACCAAGATTTTGCAATCAAACATTTGTGAAGAAAAGGAAATGAAGTTGGGTATGATATAAGTAAGGAACGGACCTCAAAGTATTCAATGACCCTACTTGAATGCTTCCCGAGTGGACCAGCGTAGATCAAGCGCCCTCCAGTTTTCATGAGAATAAGCTTAAAGGATTACGTGAAAAGAACTTTTTAGTTAATTTAATTGTGCATTGTCCCTTGAAGAGATTCAACAATGAGATAAGCATCAGACATTTGCTGAGTTAATTGGTGAGAATCTTTATCCAATTATGATAAAGATAATATGACCAAGTATCAAGGGTCCTTCTAAGATGTCGCACAAAAACTTGATTTTGTAACTTAAAACACTGTCCTGGAAAAGTAATCATTATTTAACCTCTTCAGTGGAATGGTGAGCTTGAGCAATTGGATAAACAGGCTCAAAGGGTCTGTCATAACCTTTGGTTCATTATAAATCCAAAATCTACGTTAAAGGATTGAGGTTACCTCATCAAATGCCTCAAATATGTCAATACTTGGCTGGTGAATTGTGCATGCAACAGTTCTTCCTGTTCCAACTACATTCTTCACTGCTCTCATTACAACTGCAGCTGCCCTTGCATCTAGACCTGTAGTTGGTTCATCCATAAATATAATTGAAGGATTAGCAACAAGCTCAATGGCTATCGTCAGTCTTTTTCTTTGTTCAGTCGATAAACCACTAATATTTGGCATGCCTACTAAAGAATCTTTGACCCCATCCAGCTCAATAGTATGAATGACTTCATTCACAAATTCCTGAAAAACAGAAAAAAGCCATAAAAGGAAATCTCAGTGAATAAGCTGAAAATTTTGAAACAACAATGCTACACTGAGAGGAGAACCATACAGCTTTAGTTTTGGCATCAATCTGAGAAGGAAGCCGAAGCCAAGCAGAAAACATCACAGATTCTTCTACTGTTATGTTTGGAGAATGTATGTCATTTTGTTCACAGTAACCTGATACTCTAGCAAATGTTTCCTGAACCTTAGGGTAGCCACCAATTCTAATGTCTCCTTCTATAATACCACCAGTCTTTCTTCCACACAGGACATCCATCAAAGTTGTTTTCCCTGCTCCACTGACTCCCATCAGCGCTGTTAGTATGCCAGGTCTAAATGAACCTGTGATGTCAGCAAGTAGGTGAAGCCTTCTCTCAGTAAAACCTCTATTTCTCATTTCCTGCATCCAACATGATATAATTTTCAACTACGTCAATGCATGTAACTTCATACACAAGAACTAGAAATAATTAAATTCATTTAAGTTACCAAAGGGGTATCAACATAGTACTGGACATCACGAAATGCTACTGCTAGTGGCTGGAAAGGTAGAACCAATCCTCCTGGAGAAAAATAGAGAAAGAAAGAATGGATGGAGAAACATAATTTTAACAGAAAAACTTATATTCAAGATTTACATCAACAGTAAATCACGAAATAATTTTTTTTCACTGGTAGGTGATATGTTTAGCAGAACCAAAATAGGGAGGGGGGGAGGGGGGTAGGCGCACATGAACAAGACAGGTGCTCACGTTTTCTGGTTTCTACAGTATTTTCAATCTGAGAAGTAGCAAGTTTCTTGTCTGCACCATTGCTACTGTTGTTTTCTTGCTGTTCCTGTAACTCTGAATGCTTCTCAGAAGATATAAGTGTTCGAGATCTCGCAGGAGCTGATGGAGCAATGCCAATGTGAAGGTTACAATATAAGTCTAAGAGCATTATTATTCACCACATAACATGCCCAAGTAAACAATGCTAAATGAACTTACCATTCAAGAAAGTCAGCATGAAGGTAAAACCTACATTGAACAGCACTGTGAATCCAATTAAGGCAGCAAGTGATACCCAATAAAAGTAACCGTCAAAGTTTAGCCCCCGGTTATCAAGTACTTGCTGACCCATTGTGCTGTTAGCAGACATCTTCAGTAAGAACAAAGGAACGAAAATGATCAGATGAGGAATTTTATAATTGCACCAAGCAGGCCTTCACATAATTGACGGCTCTCAGCTAAATGAGAAAATTTCATGAAAGCAGAAGCAAAAGTATCTTAATTTGAGCCTTTTGAATTCTTATGACCAAATGAAGTTAACTGGTCAATCCATCTCATCAATAAAAAAGAAAAAATAGCGGAGCCACCGCATTTAGTTGCATGCAATGTATGTTCTTGGAAGCACAAAAGGAATTACCTTTTCCCACCTAGGAGCAAGAAATTCATTCACAGTTAAGGCTATCTCTCCATATGACACAGGAGAAACCCAAAATCCCCATCGCAACCAAGACGGCATGTATGCTACAATGGAAAAGCAACTAAATTTATTTTCTGAACAAAACTCCCTGTTAAAAGAGTAAATCAGTTCTGGATTCTTACGTCTTGGAATGATGAAGCCACCAAATAGTAAAACAACTACTATGGCCACAGTACCAGCTGTTACAGAAGCAACCACAGTCTGAAAAATTGAGGCAATAAATCGAAACATGGATACCGAAGTCATGTGTATGACAAACAGAAGAAGGAACTGGCGAAAGAACCTGAAGAAAAAAGTTAAAGTCAAAACTTGGTTAGTATGACCGAGATTCCTAAACAGTTTTCGGGTAAAGAAACAACACAAAACCACTAAATGATTTCATATAGATTCTCCAAGAAGCCTATATCATCATTGTTAACAAACCATACTGTGTAAAATTCTGGAGACAAAGTTGTCTTCAAATGTAGTACTTTCTACTAGATCATATAAATTCCATCAAGGACTAACCTTTCAATCTCGGGGCTGTAACCAATGACATAATAAGAAAGGGATGTCCAAATAAAAGATTCCAACAATGAAAGTGGAATCTTTAGAACAGCAGATGGTATTGTATAAGCCCATGCCGGAAAAAAGCACAACTCTTTTTGCTTGTAAATAACTGCAAGTCTTGATACAGTCATAGATAGTTCTGGAAATCCATCAACCAGAAGAATGACGAGTGAATAAAACAACGAACCCATAAAATAACTCCCATGGACCACATCAACAGCCATTCGTGTTCGAATGAAAACAGTCATTGCTACGAATGCTACGATGACAAGCTGCATGGATGAAGAATGCAACATAATTACAAACTCGAAAAAGTTGGGTATAGTTATCACTATAGAAAGGCATGAAAGTGACAAGAAAAGCCTACAAAGTACCTGTGTTGACTTGAATACGTAGACAAAAGAGTTCCTTTTCATTAGAAGAAATTCCCTCATGATGCAAGCCTTAAATAATTCCCATTTTGTTAATGAGTACTTTTTAAATACAAGGGCATTGTTGTGGCTCTGAGACTTATCAAATGGCTTCAAGAGCTCCTCCTCCAACTTTTTACCTAAAGGGCTATCCTTAAATTTCTTAATGAACTGGTCAATTGAAACATAACTGTAAGGTTTTTCTGTGATACTCCAGTACTGTGCTTGGTCTTTCTTAGAGATAACCTGGATTTTGCAAGTTTTTCACATAATCAAATTCCGAAAATAGCATGTTAGAAAAGGAAGTATTCGGTTAGGCTGAACATACTTCCTGAAGAAAGTCAGCAGTGCCTTTTCTTTGTGGGCATTTAAACCCACAGTCCTCAAAGAAGTCAAGAATGCAATCACGTGGACCGTGGTACACAATTTTTCCTTCTGCCAATAAGACAACATCGTCAAAGAGATCAAAGGTCTCCGGTGCTGGTTGAAGGAGTGAAATTAATGCAGTGGCATCTGTGATATGCACTAGATGCTGAAGACAAGAGATAATCTGGAAAGTAGTGGAACTGTCTAAACCATTGGATATTTCATCCATAAGTAGTGCTTTTGTTGGTCCAACAATCATCTCTCCTGTACATTATTCCAGAATCAGGAGCACAGTCACTTCATATGTTAACCAATGCTGTAAAATTATATAATTTTAATAAGCTGCTATTATGCAGTGTATTAACAATACCTGTAGTTAACCTTTTCTTTTGACCACCAGATATACCTCTCCTTATTGGATCTCCTACTAATGTATCAGCACATATATCAAGGCCAAGTATCTGAATGTGATTGTAATAGTCAATACACAATAAATGAGCAGTATTTGGTAGAGATAATGATAGACAAACCAGTTAGACTCTAGCTTCATGGAGAAAATGAACAGATTACCTTTAAAATATAGTCTGTCTGAAGGCTACTCTTCAGTCCATTAATTGATGTTGCCTGTACCAGAAACAGTGCTATTGAATTAATACTAATCAACACTTGGACAACAAATTAGCATGAAGACTTTGCAATGACTACTGAAATTACAAAGTAATGAACCAGTTATCCTACAAATCATTCAAAAACAAAACTATTACAAGTTTTTCTGACCTCACTTTGTCTGAAAACAATAGACACTTATCATACTGAAATTCAGGTTTAGAAGAGTGAATTTGGATTATGAAAACAATCAACTTTTTGAAAACTAAAGCATGCAAAGTCTTAAAATTTTAACTTTGGTCTTACTCAACCCTAGAAAAACTTGTAATAGATGAACAGAGAAAAATGGGCTGAACAGTACCTTCATATATGCATCTAAATCAGGATCAGGAACAATTCCTGCCTCTTTCTCCCTTCTACTGACTTCCATTAGGAGTTCTTGCATATATGGTGAAAAAACCATCACTCATCTCTAAGGTTAATTTATGAAATTTATTTATTGTTGTAACTTTAAGTATACCTACCTGCTCGGCTTCCTACACCTTGACAACGTGCTGAGAAATCAATTGTTTCCCTCACAGTCATCTCTGGAATATGCAAATCATATTGACTAACGTATGCTGATGATTTCTGAGGGATGAATTCTTCTAGTAAGTGTCCATTGTAAGAAATGTCCCCTTGAACCTATGGTGCACCACAACAATTACGGAGAAGACTCATTTTAACTTGAAACATTTTTCAAATAAACTAAATACAGATATTGATTTCATTCTGTCTAATGCATAAAGGCTTGTTGGAACGGCTTCATCTTTAGCTCATAGGGTATGAACAAAAAATGACAGTAATAAGAAAAATAAAGAGTAGATTTAGATTCAGGAGTGTGTCCATGTCCCTCAGTTGTTCCTTGTTTCCCAATTTCAAACCCAGTAGTGTTATACAGAAACAAACTTCAAATTTAGGTAAGACAAGGTCTCATTTGAGTAACTAAGACTAAGTCCCATATCGCTGAAAAGATATAACCATCACTGAGGCTTTTATTATAAAATGGGCACAGTTTGCATTGAATAGTCATACCTTTCTCGGCCTTTTGGCTAAGATCAAGTGTAGTATCTGTTCTTATCAGTTTAATATCTGATACGTGGGTTATTAACTCACACGATATTAAATTAATCTTTTGAAGGGGAGATTTCATTACAATAGCTTGCTATTGGAGATCTCATGTGTCGCTCAAGTCTTGCACTATAGCTTGGGCCTGGCACACCCTCTAACCTAGTTGAAATAAACTTTTTATAATAATTTAATTATTGTGAATTAGGTATAAATGATATCTAATTGACATTACAATACTTTATTTCTTAGGAAAGTCTTTAATATCCAAAATTCAATTTTCAGAAGAGGTAATATGAAGCCCTATGAGTCCAAAGAAGAAAGCTTGGTTGGTTGTTGCTGACTGGTGGGGTAAAAGTGTATGTAAAAAGGGGCAATGCATTCCCCCTCCCCAATTTATCAAGAACAATGATTTTTTTCATGTACTGTATGGTTTTTTTTTTTTTTTTTATAATGACAGAAATAGTTAGGTTTCCCCACCCCAGGAACAAAGTGTCTGTTCCCTTGGTCCCTTGATGCAAAATTCTTTAGCTTTGCCCTTGGTTTTGTATATGCAAACTGAGATCATTTGTTGCTCAAGTCTTGCACTATATCTTGAGCCTAGCATACCTTATATTTTAGTTCATCAATGATTATTATAATTACTATTGGTATGTTTAACAATTGAAATTTTATAGATCTGCTAAAATCATTGAAATATTTGATGGTGTGTTGATTTACGTAATTATGTCAGTTCTATAGCATTTTATAGGATTAGCACTTAGGTGAAAATCTGCTTGGCTTTTGGTTTATTTGCCTCTGTGAAAATATAACATGAAATTATAAGCATAGATTTAGAAGTTTTTAAAACAACAAATATTCCAAGGGAGTTAATGAATAGCCGACACTATGGTGTTTTGTTAAATTTACTATGAAAAGTCTGAGATTGAGAACCTTGAGAGAATGACTTAGTTTTCCAGCCAATGCCAACAATAATGTAGTTTTACCACTTGCTGGTGGACCAAGCAATAAGGTCATCCTGCAATAGAATAAAACACAGCAAATTATAAATCATTGTACATATGTTTTTACTCCATACTGAATATACTAATATCAATTCAATGAATAAATAAATAAATAATCATGTTGTAATAACATTGTAAAACTTTTGCAAATGACCTTCCCGGCTTAATAATGCCACTGGCACTTTCGATGATGCTCGTCTTGAAATCTTGAGAATTCAGAACTGACAACTTAGTGGTGTCCTTGAGAAAAGAGAAAAAAAAAAAAGAGAAACAAGAGGAGGGAGAAAGTCTCTTAGGCAGTGAGCAAGAATAAAAGATCAGAGTGTGTATTAAAATATTAATGTTTTTAGATAACTTACTAGCAATTCATATAAAGAATACTTACAAGCATGAACTCTTTCAGGGTATTCCACAGCGTAGGTACGGGTTTGCCCTTAACTATCTTACACTCAGCTTCTACACACAGATTGTCATACCTCACTTCCACTATGGGCAACTTAATACCTACTCTGCAGAGTGAAAAAAAAACACAACTTTATTAACCATCTTTCCATTTACTTGATAGATCATAATTTAAATGGGTGTACAATTTTGAGATTTAGTGGACACCACTCCACCATATATTAAGACAGTATAATTCACCCCATTAGTTCATGAAATTTCCATACCAAGCAATATTCTGCTATATTATAAATGACAAATGATAAAAATGTTGTTTCCTTATACCGCTATATTAAACTTCTTATATTTTCCTTTTCCACTAGCTAGTTTTCTATTGTAGATTCCTCCATTAGACACAGCATGATAAACAAAAATTTAGTTGACCTGTCAAATGATTAATAAAATGAAACAGTTCAAAGTAACACGCCATATCCCCAAAGGGGAAAGAGAGAGAATCTAGAAGAAAAAGTTACTTGTCAATTCTTTTCCTGAGTTTCTGCAGCAGTAGAAGGTTATCATTTTCAATGTGTCTAATAAGCTTTTCTATGAACATGTGCCGTTCTTGAGCTCCAAGCTTGGTGACATCAACAACCTGCTTCCCTTTAGTTTTCTCATCTGTTTGCATGCCATCATAAACATCCAATAAAGCAGCAGTAATCCTCTCAGAGGTTGGTAACCTCTGAAGTTCAGCCCATTGTAACGCATCTATCTCGTCATTATCGTCTTGTTCCACGGGATTTATGCTCTGGAAACTAGAGGCATGGCTTCTAAACGAGGACCTTATGCTCCTTCCTATCTCAGCCAACTCAATTCTTAGAGACTCTATATCATCTGCACCTACTAGTTGTGCCATCTCAAGGCAACACTAAGAGGATTAAACCTCAGATACAGGTAGAGTGCATATTTTTCACTTCTAAACATTTTATAGAAACCTTCCTGCTGCTTTGATAAGCTTGACAGTGGCAGTTCTTGATGTAATGCATTATGTCATGTATTGTCTTGTTGCGTGAATGACAATTGAACACGCTGGTATCAAATGAAAATTACAAATACAAAGCCATCTTTTTTTATATTATTAGTGTAACGGAGCTTTCACAGATACATTAATTAATCACCAAAGTCCATGCCCAGACATGATTGAAAATATTTTACTAAGAAACAGAAAGGTATACATGGTCAAAATTTAATCAAGACACGCAAGTATATATCAGTGTGGCATGATTCATTCATTTTCCACTTCATTTTGTGAAACAACAAGCTTCCAGCCTGAAAGACCTGCATTCTAAATTCTGGCTTGTTCTCTTCCATTCCCCAATGTGAATAGGGGGCACTATTTGGAATATCATGATGTTTAATAATAAAATTCCAGTGTCCTTTATGGTAGTCCTAGATAGAATATTTATATTATATAGTGCCATCTATACCCTTGCTTCCAGAAGGAATACATAAATGTTATGTAAATCATTGACCTCGTGACTCGTGTTATCAGGTGTAGTGATGAACCAGCCCAAGTTTTTTTACACGCAAAAGAAATAGTGAATTTAAGGTATTTGCAGAAAATATAAAAACAAATAATGTAAACAAAATATGATTTTGAATTTAATTCAATGGTAATTTTTGGTTTTTTACAGACCCTGGTCTTTTCACTAGAGCAAGAGCATCCCATCTATTTTTTTTTTTAAAAAGTAAATCATTCAAAAAAAATTACCAGTGTTATTTATGCAGCAACAAGGACCGATTTCAGTCTTCTTTATTATTAATATTGTTTGTGGTTGATCATGGTCATGAGCTGGTAATACGGAAGGTTGAGCGCAAGCAAGAAAGCATTTGAAAAATCCCACGTCGCCACAGAGAGATTACTGGTATTTAAGTTATTATATAACATTGCACACACTTCCATGACATTTCTTTCTCAGCCTTTTTGATAAAATAAATGTAGTACTTAATCTTATCTTATATGTTTTACATTGATATTTTGAAGAGAGATAGTAATGGGTTCACACTACTAATATGTTTATTTAAAAGGGACTGACCAAATTAAGTACCTTTCTAATCTGATATCAGTTTTCATTTGTGTTATTTGTGCAAGAATTTGTGAATTATGTAATTCTAAAGAGTGGAAATAGACACAACCAGTAGTGTCACCAAATTATACTTATATAACAATCACTATTATGGAAAAGAAAATCCATCCTCGGTTTTAATGTGTTGTCGTTGTCTTCTTCCACACAAGTAAAAAAAAAAATTGCAGTCTGATAAAGTTTTGATAATATTGAACACACCAGCTGTCATTCAGACAATATTAACTCCATTTGGTTTCAGTCTGAAGATGAAAATTCACTGTTTCCACATCACTCCCATTGTTGGTCTTCAAAATTCAATGAAGACCCTAGCCTGGACTTGAATGCACATTCAATTTCAGACAGATCAAAGGTTATCATCCACGTAACTGATGTAAGTTTTGCTTTCGGGTTATAATATTGCAATCTAGATGTATCATAATTTACAAAAGCAGGGACCCATGTATATTTTGAAAAACTCTTGCAGCCTGAACAAAAAAGGCAGCACTTCATTATAAAATAAGCTCAATTTGACAAAAAAACTAATAACTCTACCATCAATCCACTAACCCTGTACACCTAAAAAACATAAGTTCTTTTCTGAAAATAAAATGGATGTTAAAGCTTAAATTTAACTTTACAACAAGCAAAACAGAAGTTAGGCAGAAGTTCTGTAATTCACCATGACAAATGAAGCTTGATTGCCTAATTCAGCAACCGGTCACTTCTTCCATTTCAAAACAAAAATAAGCAGCTCCTCCCATAAAATAACTACAGAATACAGATGCATTAGCTGTCTGAACTCAAGATTTCATCCTCAGAACGGCTCACTTTTTTGTTGTCAGTTATCATTGTCTGCTTTTCCTGCTCCAAATAGTATATTTTGTCATTCATACTCTCTTTTTTATATGCTTCAATCATGATCATGTATGTTGTTTCGTCTGGTTGACATTGGTTATCTTTCATACGCTTAAAAACTCTTTCCATTTCCATCAAATCCTCTGCCTTTGCACATGCAGATAAAACTGCGTTATAAAAGGCAATATTCTCAGGTATCTCAAACTTTCCAGCCAATTGAACACTGCTAATTACTTTATGAAAGAGACCTGCAGTTGCATAACCTTTGATAAGGCAGCAGAAAGTTTTGGTATCTGCTTTCATACCCTCAGCACGCATCTGATCAAATGTACACTCCATGTGCCTCACGTCACCTGCATCTGAAAATGCCTCTATCACATTGTTATAAGTTGAGGTGGTCCATGGAAATTGCAACTTTCGCATATACTCCATAACAGATGACATTTTGTCATACATTCTTTGCTTTCCATAGGCGCCAATCAAAATATTAAAAGTGCGCGTTTCAGGTTCTATCCCAAAATTACGGAATTTTTCATACCATTTCTCCATCATATCAATCTGACCCATGTTACCAAAGACACTGATGATCGTGTTCATTGTCCAAACATCAGGCTTGCAGGTACTGCTCTCCAGCATGTTGGAGAGCACTTTCTCCATTTGATCAAACTTCCCCGCCTTACCATAACCACCCAAAACAATGTTCTGAGTCACTGTGTTTGGCATGATGGACCTTTCAGCCATTTCTTCATACAATAACTCAACCAAATCAAATTTGAAAGCATCCACACAAACTTTGATCAAGGTACTGTAAGTGAAAACATCAGGCTGGCAAAGAGGAAGTTTCTTCATCTCATTAAGAACTGAAAAAGCTTCATCAATAAGGTTGCTCCTGCAATACGCAGCAAGCAATGCTGTGTAAAGATGAGGAGTAGGTTCTAAACCTTCTTCAATCATTGTGGTGAAAAGTTGGTGGGCACGGTGGGGTTGACCAGATTTTCCAAGCAGCACAATGAGTTTCATGTAAGCCCCTTCTTTGGGTTGGTAGAAGGTTTGTTCTCTAAGCATATCAAATACCTGTACATTTAAGTAGAATTCTTACCATGCACTAAGAGTTCTTAGTCTATCAATCAATCAGATTTCTTAGTATGACTTCTAAGGTAATTATCATATGTTAAATATAGTTTTGGAGTCTGTTTTGATAGATTTTTTCCATACAAACTTTTAAGAATAAAAATAAGAATATAAAATTAAATTAGTTTCTATGTGAATTAAAATTAGCTTATGCATAAACCAATTTGTAAAAGTTGCTTTATATTAGTTCCTCCAAAATCTAATATTTAAGTGTTGAATAAGCTAATTTTAACTTGAGGAAAAATCAGTTTAATTTTTCTTTTTTTTTAAAAAAAAAATTTCTCTCTTAGAAGTCTTAATGGAGAAGTTGCTCTAAAATGGACTCTCCACTTGGGTTCTTAGTTTTAGTTTAGTTCCCTAACTATGAACATTTCGTTTTATTGTTGCCAAAAGCAAAACTTTCAAAACTTTGAAGAAGTTACTAGAAAAAAAAAAAAAAAAAGGTATAGAAAAGGAAGGCAATATTATATTTTTAAACATTGTATCAAAAGTTAACGAGCTTATCATATGCCAGTTTGTTATTCGAGGAGTATAGAAACAGTGCATGTATTATTTGTTCTCCAATCAAACAATAAATTTGACTCAACTAAATAAATAGTCTACACAAAAATTTCTCAACTTCTTCTCATACACATGTAAAAGTGTTGAATTTGATTGTGAAAACCTGAAGGGCTTGAAGCCACTGTTTCTTGTCGATTTGTTCAGATAAGGCTTCGGTGACAGTGTTGACCCATGCCTTGGCACTGTTCTTTTTCTCCAACTTCTTCTTGATGTTCTTGATGGGGGTCCTCCTCGTACTATCGTGTAACAATGTTTCGGAAGTACCAGGAAACTCACCTTTTTTCCAGTGTCGCTTTTTTACAACAGGTTTGGAGGGCGGAGAGGAAATGGCGAAGCAGGTAACCCTAAAAGTGGAGTCTTGAGTGTGGGTTTTGTTGGATTTGTGGTGGGGAATTGGAGAGGGAACAATGGAAGATGAAAAGGAGAGAGATAGGGAAGCCATAGCCAGAGAAGAAGAAGAAGAAGAAGAAGAAGAGCGAGTGTGGAAGCCTCACATCCCTTAAATCAATCGCACCATTTTTTGCTTCTTCAACTGAAGATGATTCAATTTTACTTCACTTTCATTTTTTGGATTAATTTTATATTTATTTTATCATTCAACTAGGGGATATGTAGGCACAATTCTTTATTATATTTTAAAAAAATAAATAAATAAATATATATATATATATATATATATATATATATATATAAATTTATTATTTT
>Ga0209489_102981_pt1 | contig 33628 bp, 25 predicted proteins | sample SiratrowhiteBW_FD_187527 | JGI IMG/M metagenome (GOLD analysis project Ga0209489, IMG submission 187527) | Root nodule microbial communities of legume samples collected from California, USA - Siratro white BW (SPAdes) (version 2) | ecosystem: Host-associated > Plants > Roots > Nodule | place...
AAAAAAAAAAAAAAAAAAAAAAAAAAAAAAAAAAAAAAAAAAAAAAAAAAAAAAAAAAAAAAAAAAAAAAAAAAAAAAAAAAAAAAAAAAAAAACAAACAAACAAACAAATGAAAGAAAAAAGAATCATTAGGCTCCGACAAAGAACAAGGAAAAATTTGTCATCTTTGTCAATTCAGTAAAATGATAGATCATCCTCAAAAAAATTGTTAGTGGAGGCCAAATGTCAAATACATAGAATGTGTTAAGACAAGACATAAAAATAGAATTTACAAGTCTACAATGGAAGAGGCAAAGTGACTACAGAGTAAAAAAGATGAACAACAACTTTTTGTTTTGTTACAAACATACTCTGTTAAGAACTTACAAAACCATCATTTTCAAAGTAAAATTTGAAAATAGTAATTTTATGACTAGTTTGAAGTCTCTCAATGTTGCACCATTTGTGAAAAAGGGCTTCAATTTCATATTTGAAGAGAATTGGTGTTTGCTTAAATATGCAAAAGATAAAGACATATTCAAGGTGAAATTGGGATAAAAGAAAAACTGTGCCTAAATATGATGAAAGAGGAGGAAATTGCGTTTTCAAGAACATCCAAAATAAGATACAAGAGACTGTTTGACAATATTTGAAGGCAAGAAGAATTATTTTTTGACTCGTTAAGGTGGTAACTTAGTTAGAAGACTTTTTCCTCGAACAACATGCACAAAAAGATACAAGTTGGAAGACCTCAGACTATCATCTCTAGATTAGTAATAAATGTTATATTACATTGATGATTATTCTATATTTTGTTTGATTTTTTTTTTCTTTAAATCCAATACTATGCGGGTTGCTAACATTTTCTGGAAAGACGATCATAGTGGTTATAGTTTGTGTATAGAAAGATCAAATAATGAGAAACAATGCAAACGACATATTTGATAAATTTTGTGATTTATAGATTTTATCATAATCTTTCGAAACATAAACACACCACCTTATCATAATATATATTTATATATAATATTTTACATGTGGATAATTGATATATTTTTTTGATAAAAAAGGTTTAAATATGTTTTAGATTCTACTGGTTATATATCTATTAAATCATGTGTTATATTATTTTAAATTTTGAAGAATGATGAGTATTAAGTGTTTTCCATTATTTATGTTAATATAATACATCTATAATATAAAGTTATTAAAATAAAGCGTGCTCATTGTTGTAAGTCATATAATTATATAACAAAATCCTTGATGAAACCTTGAAATTCTTATGACTTTCTTGATGATGCTACCCATAAAAAAGAAATAGGTTTCATCATTCTTTTTTTACACTTTTTTTCACATTTCTTTTGTGTCAAATAATTTACCTTATATTTATATTCAACTTCCTCCAAATGTTAATAATAACTACAATCTGCTGAAAAAGTTGAGTTGTCTTTTACTCTATCCAAGTTACATTATGTAGGGGAAAAAGGTATAGATAGATAAAAGTATCAATTTATATAAAAAAAAAATATAACTCTAACTATAATCAGTGACGCTTGACTTTTGGCTCTAGCATATATCGTATTCTCACTGCAGTGTCAAGAATCACATTCTCCCAAATGCTTCTTGATCTCACCAAAACTGCATCCACTTTTCATATTATTTTATACAATAATGTTTGGTTAAGAATTAAATATAAACCCTATCTTAAAAAAAGTTTTGGATGCCAATATATCGCGATTTTATTCAAGTAGCTAATAAATTATTTTCTTTAATTACTATCTAATAAATAATAAAATTTTGATTTAAAGTTCCTAAAGAATTTTTATTTGTGTCATTCCTACTATATTACTCTTCTTATACTTTCATATTTATCTTTTTGTTTTTTTTAATTTATTTTATATTATACTAATCAATATATTTTCTGTCATACTAGATATATATTCTGAATAGAGATAATAAAAACACACACACACAAGGTTATTAAATTTTATGTTTATTTAAATAAAGTATTTTAATTACTATACAAAAAATATAATTGCAGTTTTGCACATAATGAACAAATATACTTCAACATCCAATTATAAATATTTTTACTATATTCATTGAGAAAATTCTGACAAATTTTAATTGAAAATTATTTTTGACCTATATCGATGATAAATCATTTCAACAATATTAATTAGAGAATAATTCATTTTGATATGGATTAAAAATTTTAACTTTACGAGTTAAACAATAGTATCATTAACTATAATAAAAAAAATCTTATGTTGACTAAACAAATGACCTTGTTAATGTTTATAGAAAAAAAATATTATTAACGTTGATCGTAATCTACATTTTGATTAATTTTGATCAATAATAATTCTAAATGATACCAATTAAAAATAACATATATTGATTAACCAAAAATTTATTAACATTAATTAAAAAACCTTGTTAATGTTAAAAAAAATCTAATTGAGATCTATTAAGAAATAATATTGGTCTATGTTAAAAAAAACACTAATAACAATTCAAAAATAATTATGAAATCAAAATTAGATAGTAAAGAAGTATTTATTAATAATAATTAGCCAGTAAGAAATCAAAATCATGAAAACTTCATTATATTATTTCTTTTAGAAGTAAAGCCTAAAATCCTAGGTGGTAGATACGAACAATTCTATCTCCACAATAACACAGTCAGCACAGATTTTATTCTATCAGAAGAATCCAATTTCACCATGAATTCTTTCTTCTGTCATGAGATAGCTATGATGAATAGCCAATAATAGTTTGTCATGACCTTGCCAACCAATTAACAAATGAGAGAATTTTCTTCCAATTTACAGGCTCACAAATCAAATATCGTTGTAGCAATATCAAAATTCTTCGATGATGATAAAATAGGGTCCTGCAATGCACCAAATAATAGAATCCAATTCCATCGTTAAATTTCATTCAGGAACTGTCAATTACGATCTTGAGCATTTTGGATGAGTTAGAAAACACAAGAAAAATTTACATAAAGACTTAATTTTGAGTCTCTCAGTATTCAATAAATTTTGATTTTAAGTTCCTTAAAAAATTATTATTTATATTTCGTACTTATTATTATATTCATTATTTTAACTAATTTTAAAATGTTTTAAGATTCACCTTTTAGTTCTTTAATAGATAACTAATAAAATTGATTATTATACATTCAAAACACATTGATAATGCATATAACTTAGGTCTAAATTCTTGATGCTGCTTCAAGGAGATAACATTCAGCTCTCTCATATCGTATAAGATGTAATTTTGAGCATAAAACAAATCAGGTAAAAAATAAGGTTGTGTGCATTAAAGATTGAAAGAGAACAAAATTGATTTTAGCTGATCTAAAACTATTTTCACTGATTCATACTTCATATTCCGATGCAAGAAAAGCAGATACTAAATTTCTAGAATGGTTTGAGTTTATCTTCTACATTATAAAATAATGTTATCGGGAAAATCTTGGATTGATAAAGCTTAAAGAAGATGGAACCTACCTGGTCTATTTTACGATGAAAAATACGTCTCAAGAAGCTGTTATAGAATTTGCTTTGGTGGATCTGTCCAATTTCCTCATGCATTTTTTCTAGTAAACTGCCATATGTTATTTGAGGATGACCTCTGATTATTTTGGAGAAAAGATAGGTCATAATACCGTTATACTTGTTTCCATCAAAAGCCTGCAAGGTGACAATTCAGAATTCAATATGTGAATGTATTGCATTGCATTCATCAGATGAAAATATATATATCAGAGATTCTTACTGCGGTATCAGCAGCCATCTGACCATCTTCACAAGCACTGAGGCAAATAGCAACTCCACCACTTGTTTGTTTTTCTTTACTATAGGCTGATCTGTTTTCCTTATATTTCCAAATGCCTCTGCAAGCAGGAAAAAGAGACCAAAGGGTGAGTTTGGAACAGAAACATAAAACTAAATGAAAGAAAGCATCGGATATTTACTTACTTTTCTTTTTTCCACATGTACACAAGATCAAGTGTTGTTCCACTATGACAAGCATCAATAATAGCATGAAGTTTGACACCTTCCTTGAGTGGTTGAACAATTATAGAATTTATTTCATTGTCAGTGATCATTCCCTCTCTCAGAAAATCAACAGGACAAATAGTTTCATCAAGCCCGTCAGTTTCATCTCCTTTCTGTTGTTCCGGTTGTTGTAGACCATGTCCGGAGAAGTAGAACACTAATGAGCTCTCTGACTGGCAGTCACTCACTAGCCACTTTAAGGAATCCAGTATATTCTTTTTTGTTGGAATTAAATTGGGGTCGTTCTTTTCTTCTGAAATTTATAAGTTCTGGAATAAAATTTGTGTCTTTCACTTCACTACGAAAGCTCACACTTATATTATTGCTCAACACTCAATACAACAGGGAAAGTTCAAGATCTTAAGTAGATATGCTGAGATATTACTTGTTAAAGAGAACAAGAACCTGCCTATTCATTGGAAAATTTGTCTTTAACAAAAGTTCAGGCAATAGCATAACACTCAGGCTTTCAATACAGATACTGTTCATCATCATCTACTATAATATAATATATAGTCCAACATAGTCGCATAAATAATGTATATAATTATTCTTCTACTTTCATTTTGTATACTTTCAAGCAAAAAGGAAGCATAAAAGTAAATAAAATTGAAAAGAATGTAGATCATATAAAATTCACATACTAATCAGAAAAGGACTGGAGGAGATACCTGAGAGGACACGTATGCACTCATTTGGGAATTTAAATTTACCAAGCAGTAGATTTTTCATGTTATTGACATCATTAATGGTTCCTTCGAGCTTGAATGTCCTTTTCCCGTATGTAACTCCACATATAACTGCGCGTTTGTGACTTGGTGAGGAGAAGGATAAGGAAGAACTAGATGATAATCTTCTCGGTAAGGTTCCATTTGTGTAACTGTTATAATTATTCAGTTGATGATCACGTTTGAAAGAGCCACGGTCTTTGCTTGATTGCTCAGAAACTGAAGAACATGACTTGCTCACTGCTTCACATCTGTAGCAGCGGTATGCATTTGGAAATATAGGTACTATGAACTCGTGTTTGCAACCACTGCAGACAAGTGTGTCTTCCCCGACACGCTTTGAACTATTAATCCTTGTGGAAACAAGGCAACGAGTTGTGTTAGTGTTTGAAGGAAAAGGAACACCCTTTCTCCTTGCTCTAGTTTTATTTCTACCATCCATGGTTTGAAAAGTTGTTTTCTCACACACAAAGCAGACAGTATAGTTGTGACCTTTGTTCATGCGTTTCCCTTGTTTTGATAATTAGCAATCTTAGCACCTTGATAAAAAGAAGCCAAACGTGGAATCCATTCCCACTGTCTGTCGAAAATGCCGAGTGTTGACCTTTTTTCACGATTCTGAGTTGCAGATGAGACAACTCTATTGCCAAAACAAAAGTTGAATACTAGATAAGATCAATATTGTAAAAGAAGAAAGACACCAAAATTAGTCTTATAGATGAAATTATCACAGAAAAATATAACTCTACGGTACACCTCTTTTGCGTGCTTTAACCATTATTCTCGGTATGCATCATCAAGAACCAGATTCTAATCATTTCTTTAGCTACCCAACTACGTGCCCTTTGCATATTCTTTTTCCACTTGCATTAAGGTTTAGCTGTGCACAAGACTTTCCATGAGAAAAATCTCTCCACAAATGTTCGGATGCACAAGATAACACCACAAAGAAGAAAAAGTGAAAAACATGAATTTACGATATTTGATACCTCATACTTACATTTACATTATCGTTTCAAAAGTAATTTCACTGAATCAAAATATCTTATAAATTTTGTAGACAAATTTTGAAAAAAAACTCTCTTTGCACACGTTTTGTCTATCACCCAAAGAAGAGATAGAGCAAATTCGTCCAACCAAATGACTAGTCGTTTAATACTTCAATTATCAGCTCCCGTTCTGTGTTTGGCGTGCAAAAGTTAAGCATGTGACTTATCAACAGCAATTCATTTAATATTACATTATTATTTATGTCATTTGTTATATACATAGAAAAGGTGATCGGAAAAAACATATTTCACTACAAGTGATACTAACAAAAAATAGTTATCAACATACAAATAGATATTTCACATCAATAATCAGATGATCTAACAAAAAGCATCACTTAGATAATACTATACATTTTTTTAATCATTTAATTTTAATTACTTTCATGAAGTGGCCTAAATTATAACTTCTTTCATAACCATGTTTCGACCACGAAAAAATTATCCATTTTTTGGTGACTAATTCTGTAAGAACTCAGATTCAGCTTTTACATTTTATAACTTCTTTCAATCACAATTCTTCTCTTTCAAAATTCGAACAGGAAACTTTGCTTAAAAGAATTTACTTCAATTCTACTCAAACCAAGATAATTATACTAGCTTCACCTTTTAAACTACAATACATAAATATATTGATTCGGAGTAATTTAGGTATACAGTATCCAGTTATGTAGGAAATTCAAAATTGAAAGCCATATGCACTATTGCAGCAGGGGAGTGGATGAGAGAAAACAATACTACATGATAATATTGGTTCTCATACGAACAGGGCAGTGTACGACAATACAACATACGAGAAGAATACAAACCACAGTACAATATAAACTTAAATATTCCATCCCAAATGCTGTCTTCTAGTTCATCATCACCTCCTTCTACTGTCTTTCGAAGATCATTCAGCACCCCAAGTTAAAAGCTCTATTTGAAGTCGACACGAATTATGATACAATGTTCACTACAGGTGTGACGAGTACAACGGCAACGAGTAAATTCGTTATAGATTCCTTCTGAAAAGAATAAAGCATATTGAAATCCCCTTCCCTCCCCCTCCCCTCTAATAACTGCAATTTTTATGTATTTTGGTCTGTGCAAGGAGATATTTTTCTCTCATCTCTTAGTTTTTGAGTAACCATAAAATCAAAGCAGCAAGTTTAAAATACTAAAATAGTGCTCACACCTCAGTTAGACAAGATCATAATTAGGAGGTAGGATAGGATGACGGAAACAATTCTAGTCAAACCATTAATCTACAGAGACACAGAAATTACCAGTCTATAGACAGCCAGCATTTGGCTATTCACATTCCAACACGTTGATTTGACCAGAGATTTTTGCTTTACAAGCTGGACACATGAATCCAACAGAATCTGGTTGTATTTCAGAATCAACAGCATCATGATTAAACTCTATTCCGCACCATACACACACAGTTGTAAGCTGATCTCTGCCACCAATATTTAGCATACCCTCCTGTGATTCAAACTGAACTGAGGATGCATACGTCTCTTCCATCACTCTGTCATTGGCCAATTCAGTTGACACCGCAGGCAGAGAAGGAGAATCCTGAACCCTTGGAAAATCATAATCAACATTATCTATTTCATCAAACCTCAATTCCTGGAGACCCTTCACATTATCATGTTCATTGTCAAGACTGCAAAACTGTTTTCCTCCCTGTCAATGAGCAACAACAACAATTTTTCAAGGTAAAGTTCAGCACTACCAACCAGTAGAGACTTATCATGGCTGGGTAGTAGCTAAATGCCCATAACAGATTTACAGTTAATTGTTCTAGATTATAATAATCATCATAACTAGCTTTTAGCACGAGTTCAACTGAAGAAAGAGCAAAACAAGGAGAAATGTACAATACAAAGGTTATTTCAACTGCACAGGCACATGGTCATCACCTAGCAATTAGAACTCCTCAAATTTCTAGCACCCTCCAAATTTAAGAAAAGCACAAGACATGGCAGGCTAAGACAGACAGGGCAAATAAATTTATAATCTGTGGACTAAAGGCAGGCTAGACCTGCGATTCCATCATCTCCCCCAAAACAAACTCATTCAAATAAACAAATTTGTATTTTTCTCCATGTAAAATACATGGAAGGCCAAAATAATGAGAAAGAATAAGAAATTAAAAACTACATACGATGGAAAGCCAACATTGGATTCAGAAACAATGGACCTGCTACTCAATCAACAATTAATAAAAAGTGAAAGAATGCTTCTATAATTCATGTAATCTTTAGAGGACACACAAATGCTGTAAGAGCAAATGACTGACTATTGCATAGTGTAGCAATATAGCAGGTTAAAGTGAAATGGTTACAGTTTAAAAAAAAAAAAAAAAAAAACTATACTGTGAGTGTTGCATAGAAGAGCATTAACAATTGCGTGAAAACCACACCAAATGATCACTGTGGAACCATAATTGGCCAGACAACAAAACTGGTTCTTAAAACCACGTGTTGTTGAAAATTTGAAATGTGTGCCAAGAGCTTTGTAAATAATAAAAAATTACAGCAATGGTTCAATACAAAATAAACCAGAATACATTCAGAGACACAAATGAAGATGATAGTCCACATGCCATGTCATGCATTTGCATGCACATACAGAAGACCTCATATCAATCACTTTCTAAGAGGACCTTGGTATAATATATGTAGTACTATTCCCTCAGTTTTTCAACATATATGGAATCCTTAAAATAAAGGCATCCATAGTTATGCCTTATACCTTATCAGAGCTGAATGCAGGCAAACAATCCAAAGACTGTTCTGTGGATATAGAGGAGTTAAAAGCCCTAGAATGTACCACATTTTCTTCAGAAGCTGCCATTACCATCTCTTGAACATTAGTGCTAACGGTAACAGGTACATCCTTCAAGCAATTTAAACCAAATTCCAACTCACTCTTGTTACTAATTTCTTCATCAAGTTTAAACTGAACCCTAGAATTAGAAGATCCAGAATTTTCACTCTTTTCAGATTCTGGTATCATGTTAAGTTCAGATAAAGGAAGTAAACGAACTTCAGAAACACCATCCAAATCAATCCCAGATTGATCCAGTTCCTCAATAGTCAATTCCGCGTCATCTTTTAAGTTAGAAGTCTCGGATGCTTTAACATCTTGCTTATTTACAGATAACAAACCTATGTTATCAAGAACCATTTTTACATCTACCACATGGTTATCATCATCAATTTCTTCTACCTTTCCATCCATATTATGATGATCCACATTTTTTTCAGTCAAGCTATCTTCCATCTGCTTTTCACTGATTGGAGACTCTTTTCCGTCGTGGTCCAAGTAACCAACAGCAGTATCCGAAGCAGGAATCTCATTCAGCTTAACTAAATGATGGGGTTCCTTGACAGAACCCTCCATAATAGAGTTTTGAGCAATTTCAATGAGGGCATCCATCTTAGATATCCTTAAAGGCACGTCCTCCCTGACTGGAGACTTGTCATCTGTCCTCTGGACATTTATCTGACCCGGTGAATCTTCTACTCTCCTCACATAATTCCTAACATGAATCCCCACATGACCATTGTAACGACGCCTTTCTAGAAACACCTTATGGCAGAACTGGCACTCAAACTTCCCATCTTTAATTATAACTCCATCTCCAACAGACGAACCAAGCCGGTACCGCCTAGTTGTCCTCTGGTGAACCGACAACAGGTGCCGCAAGTATGAATCCTTCTCGTCAAAACTCATATTGCACTTGCGACATTCAAACAGATCCTGAATCTGCACATCCGCAAGATTTTCAATCCCCAACAAGGCAACCTCCTTTACTCGTTCATTAGCAGCCACAAACAAACCAGGCACCTCCGTGTTCACAGCAACAATCTGTCTCTGATCTTGACGTTCAGGAGTGACACCAGCAGACTACACCACAAGCAAACAGCCCATAAATCTCACAATAACATTTAACAAACAGATTCACCTCCTCTAGAGTGAGGACGAGCACTTCAGAGGATAAAGTGCAATAATAATAATCTTTAACTAGAAAATCAACTGTTAAGATTGCAATCAATTCTAAGGTTTTTAATAACACGTGTTTAGTTTCATCACAATTCTTAACCACTGATTTTCTAGTTAATAATTGTAAGTGCACTTTGTAATCTATAAATGCTCCAAGAGCCAAATCCTTAAAAAAATCAACAACGACAACATGCATACTTACATTTTCAGCAGGCACTATCTGTTCCTGCACCACATTTTCACTCCTACGACTACTTTGCGACTGTGTATCGCCATTACCCAGAAGAGACTGTAAATACGAAGAAACCTCTTTGCAAGACACAAAGTGTTGTCCACTAGGGCTGCACAATGGAATATCAAATATACATTAAGCCCTAAGTAACAATAGCGTTGTAGCGAAAAGGAAAGTCATAAAGTGACGAAGGAAGAAGAAACAAAACCTAATGTATCTGCGGCAATAGATCCACGCACGACCGTCCTTCCTCTTCAAACCGAGAAGAATCTTCCAATTGAGCGGCAAAACATCGCCGAAATCCGCGGCATCAACAATCCTGCGCTTCTTCCTACGGCTCCCCCACTGGCCAGGCAAATCCCGCAAAAACCCTAACAGCTCCTCTTCGTTGCTCAAACCCACTGTGCGTCTCTTGAGCTCATCGGCGAAGGGGTCCTGGGAGTTGGCCAATTGCGAGAGATCAACAGTGACGCCGTTTCGGTTAAGAACGTCGATTCCGCGGTAGCAGTGTTCGAGGTGGAGTTTGAGCTTGGGCTTGCGGCCTCGCTTGCGCTTGACGGTGGGTTGGGGAAGTGAAGGGGGAGCGAGGTGGACCTGGTCGAACTTGGGGTCCTCTCTGATGAGCTGCTTGAGGTAGTCGATGATGAGGCGGTTTTCAGCGTTCTCGGGGTCGTGAGCAGGGAGGGGAGGGAGCTTGGGGGCGGGGAGGAGGCCGGCGAGGCGGCGGCGGCGGCCCGTCGGGGAGGACTGGGGGCGGGAGTAGGTCTGGCGGCGGGAGCCGGCGCTCTCGTTGAAGAGGGCGGGGTCGATCTTGGGAGTGACGAGGTCATTGGTGGCGCGAAGGTCGAAGGTGCAGAGAGAGGAGAGAGAAAGGGCGAGGAGCTCAGAGTGAGAGAGAGTGGTGGAGTCTATGCACGCAAGGGACTCCACCTTCAACGCTGTGGCTTCCATTTCTGAAGGATCAAGCTCAGCTTAAGCTTTCAGGATTTTTCAACGGTTATTAGTGACTTCTCCAACATGGCCCCTCAAACCTCGTTCCTTCCTTATTCTTCTCATTTTCTTTCGCCATCTTTGGTCTTAATGCGTCTTCAGTGTTTCTCCCCCTCTTTAATTACTTTATTAGTAACCTCGTTTAATGGCTTATTGTGGATTATAATCTATAAGGCTTGATTGTATTCCTTCAAAAGAAGAAACTTCTTCTTCCACCCTAATACCCTCTTTCGTGTCTCCTAATATAAAATTTTAATTCTATAATTGTTTGTGACATATCCATGTGATTCACACTAACAAAAAATAAGAATCAGATGACACTTTCATCTGGTTCATAACGTGAAAAAAATGACAACTAGATGGCATGCTCATCCAGTTGTCAATTTTTTCGCAATATGAATCAGATGAGCCGATTCTCATTTCTAAATCAAAATAAGAATAAGATAAAACTCGTATGACCCCAAATTGATGAAACCCATATTGTTCTCATACCTCAAATCGAAAAATTCCTCTATTTATCGTTGACAGCGCCCCAAATCAACTACTCTAATCATAATATCACTTACTAATTGCTAATAAACACCAGAATTACTTACTTATTGTTTGTTTGAAGATCTGTGAACAGATGCTGAATCTGTGAACGGATGCTAAATCTGTGAACCAAATGTCTTTTTTCTACAGCAGCAACTATGAAAATACACAAATCCGTGCCTGGTATAGAGTGAAATGGATGAAGATAGCAGTATGAAAGTCTACAACAGCATGAAAGTTTGTAGTGGAAATGGATAGAAATAGAAATTTCAAATGTAAATATAGGAGTGAAGGGATAGAAGTTAATTTGGTTTTTACAGTTTTAAAGTTTATTTCATATCAGTAAGGGTGTAGGAAGAACTTCACTCAAACGAAAATTCTTTTATGTGCAGGCCCTCTTTTCATCTGCACCCCATATTTTCTATCTACAGTCCTCTAAATTTTAAAATTCCAAATTTTACCTTTGTGGAATTAAATTACTCATGGAGGTGTCCATTGTGTTGGTGATTGCTGGCTGGAGAGTTTTTACTCACTATGAAGGCCTTAGTGTGGTGGTGGGGTTGGATAAGGTTGCTCTAATGGTAAGGGTGGGAAAGTGGATTGGGTTCGGTATGGCAGATCAGCATTTTGAACCTGCCTAACTTGTAAACCTGTCGGGTCACAAGCAAGGTGGCATAAACCAACCCATTAGCTTACATATATATTGTTGAATAGTTTGATGGGATTAGACATATAGGTATTGATAGTTAATATTATGATTATATACTGAGATAATCATTTACCTTGTATATAGAAATTAGTAAAACAAAGTAACATAGTTGATGTTTCTGGACTTAACTTTTTTTGATATGTCATAACTTATGAGTTGTTTATGTAATAAGAATTTAACGCTATTTTAAATTATTTTAAGAAAGTTGACATTACAAATGACAATTAAAAGCAACTTGATGCATACCCTTACATGATATCAATATATGTATTAATAGATAAAGTGAAATCTAATAAAATTTTCAAAAAATCAAATAATTAGATTTGTTATATTTACAAAATGTTATTCATTCTATTTTAACATATTGATATCATTCATTTTATACGTGATAATTCTTCTATGAAATTAAGCAAAAGGAGAAAAAAAAACTAAAATTCCCGTAAATACTAAAATTGATTTTCATGTCGAATCAATTTTATTCTAATTATCATTGTTACACGGTAGATGTCATTGATAAGAATATTGATGATTATTATGATTATCAATCTATTAATAAGTTTGCAAAGATTCATAATTATTTATGATAATATATTTATTTAAAAAAAATAGCATTGACGTGATTTTAAAATTTTTCAAATCTATAAACATATTTAAAATTGTATAATTTATAATATATATAAATTTTAAAAATTAAATTATAGATTATACAATTTTAGAATTTAAGATTTAGGGTTTAATATTAACTAAGATAAATACATATAAACCAGTACAAAAACCATCTTTTCCACTATAACACCCACTAGAGGAGGTAATGGAGACCTACAGAGGTTCCCCGTTCGCTCTCAAACCAAATATATATATAAAAAAAAGTGATACTATCATTTCGTTCAAAATGAACCATACACAGCAGAATTAAATGGATTGATTATTACAAATGAAAATATCTAAGCTGTTTTCGAAAAGTTTAATAATAAGTGGAAAATGAGATCAAATAGGAAAACGAAACCAACTCACCTTGTCAACAATGAAGAAAACATGCAAATAAGATCAAATGGGAAGAAAATAAGTGGTCATAGTTTCATACATTGGATTGAGTTCAATACCTTGCTAAATGTAAATAGAGAAGAAAAGAGTATATATACAAAATATGCATATTGAACTGTTGTTAAAAGTGTAGTGTTGGCTTCCGCAATAAAAAGACTGATAAGTCCAAGAAACATAGGTAGCGTTTCGAAATTTGCTTCTCAAGTAATATAGTAAGTTTATAATATATTGATTTATACTTTTATATCTTATAAAAATTGATAATATTATTGTAAATGTTTATTTTTCAATAATTTTAGCTACTAATGCTTCTGGCAAACTTTCATAACTTTGCTTGAAGTGTGGTTGGAGGCATTAATATTTCATTCACAATTCACAAATTACAAACAGCGTGTGCAGATGAACTTGTTAATGAAACCTACCCACACACCCATTATTGTTGTATATTACTTTTCAGGCAATGTACTGATTCAAATTATTTTGATGACATTAATGTGTAGTAATTTATGTCGGATGGTTGGGTCGGTAGCTCGAAAGTTTAAGGTTTACATCATGGGCTGGTAAGTACGTGTAGAATTGAAACTTGGTTGGTTAGTGATAATGCGTAGTTGTTCAAATCTCTAATTCAGGATTTGTTTTCGCCTAAAATCACTTTAATTTCGTCAAACAATAAGGCTGTATAAGAAAGAAACACGCAATGTTCAACACTTTTTCACCCATGGATGACCTTGAAAATTCTGAGGGAAAGACAAATCTGGACTTTTCTTCTCCATTTTTCTTTCGATATATAGCTATAATCAAGTCCTTCAAACTGTTCTACATTTATTCTGCCGTCTCTATTATTTGTTTTCTTATCAATAATAATGGGTGTGGTTGGGTGTGGACTTGGGCGTGTGGTGAAGGGAATTTATGCTGAATTAAATTAATTTAATGAAATATTACATAATTTTAAAAGCTTACAAAAATATATTATAAAATAATTGAATGAAAGGAGAAGTCTTGTCAACTTTGTATTTTTCTTAGGAAAAGGGTACTAGAAGACTCCCATAAGATCTTACAAAATATTAACGATCTTAAATATAAGTTAAGTTTTATAAAACATATGAAAAAAGATGAATAGTAATAATACTAGTGCATACTGATATGACATCTAACTTTGTCATGAGATTTAACAGTGAAGTAGCATCTCTATAAAAAAAAAAAAAAAAAAAAATTAAATTTATTCCATCTATGACTATTACGTTAATCTTATATCTTACAAATGAAACAACAGCTGAATTTTTTTCAGATTTGAAATATTGAAAGAAAATTAAGTACCTCACTTTCATTACATGCTTACTACACTTTTTTTTTTTTCACAAAAACAAAATTTGATTTTGTCGCTGATACAAGTTGATACAAGTCTAGCCTTAAATTCAAATTTAAAAAATTTGAAACACCAAAACCATAAAATCTTTCTGATGCAAGCATTATTTGATGTTGTACTTCCTCCAGAAATATCTGCAATCTTCATTTCTTGCTCAACAGTGACCATATATTTGGCTTTGCAATAGTTGGGTTGGCTGGAAGTAGGTCCGTGAGCCATCCATGTTCTTTTCCTGGTGTCGTTACGTGTAAAATTTTGTCAATTCTGCTTACCACAGTACTATATCTATAACTTGTCATTTGTCATTTCTGTTCATTACCCTATGTGAAGATATCTATAGGCAATTCCTCGTATTCTTCCCTCATCTTCAGAGAAGAAAAGAAAAGCGAAGATGAGTTACACTGCAGAAACAAAGCCTCACGCTGTGGTGACTCCGTATCCAGCACAAGGCCATGTGACCCCCTTGCTAAAACTAGCGAAGCTTCTTCACCTTAGAGGCTTTCACATAACCTTTGTCCACACTGAGTACAACTACAAACGCTTGCTCAAATCAAGGGGTCCCCATGGCCTTGATGGCCTGCCAGATTTTCGCTTTGAGACCATCCCAGATGGACTTCCTCCCATGGAAGATGATGATGTTACTCAGCCCGTACCTGCTCTTTTCGACTCTATCCGAAAGAACTTCCTCCAACCCTTTTGCGACCTTCTTCATACCCTTAACCGTTCTGCCACTCAGGGTCTCATTCCCCCAGTTACTTGCTTAGTTTCTGACGGTTGCATGACTTTTACCACACAAGCTGCTCAACAACTTGCACTCCCTCACGTTATCTGTTGGCCTGCTAGTGCCTGTTCACTTTTGTCTATCATGAACTTTCCCACTCTGGTTAAGAAAGGTCTCACACCACTCAAAGGTTGGCATCAACATATTTTCTTTCTTTCATAATCTTTTTAGATAATAAACTTATCTATAATTTATAAACAAGTATAGTTTTTTAGTCAGCTAAAACCAATTTATACCACTCAGTTTCGGAAAAGTTATATATTTATATATGTTTGCCCTCATATTAATTCATACATGTGTTTATGATATGCAGACGAGAGTTATCTGACAAATGGGTATTTGGACACCAAAGTGGACTGGATTCCCGGAATGCAGAACTTTCGGCTGAAGGACATGGTTGACTTCATAAGGACAACGGATCCAAATGATATACTGTTGCAGTTTTTCACTGAATTAGCAAATAAAGTTGAAAGAAACTCTATTATTCTTTTTAACACTTTCGATGAACTTGAGCATGATGTACTGAATGCTTTATCCTCCATGTTTCCTTGTCTTTATCCCATTGGTCCGTTCTCTTTACTTTTAAATCAGACTCCACATGACCACTTGGAATCTTTAGGTGGCAATCTTTGGAAGGAAAATACTGAGTGTCTTGATTGGCTTGAATCCAAGGAATCTGGATCCGTTATTTATGTGAATTTTGGCAGCGTCACTGTTATGACCGCAGAGCAAATGTTGGAGTTTGCTTGGGGTTTGGCCAACAGCAAGAAACCGTTTTTGTGGATCATTAGGCCTGACCTTGTGGTTGGAGGTTCCGTGATTTTGTCATCAGAGTTTGTGAATGAAACGAGAGACAGAAGCCTTATAGCAAGCTGGTGCCCACAGGAGAAAGTGCTGAACCATCGTTCAGTTGGTGGTTTCTTGACTCACTGTGGATGGAACTCCACTACTGAAAGTGTTTGTGCTGGAGTCCCAACGTTGTGCTGGCCATTTTTTGCAGATCAGCCAACAAACTGTAGATATATGTGCAATGAGTGGGAGATTGGGATTGAGATTGATAGCAATGCGAAGAGAGAGGAGGTGGAGAAGCTGGTGAATGAGTTGATGGTAGGTGAGAAAGGAAAGAAGATGAAAGAAAGGACGATGCAGTTGAAGAAGAAAGCAGAGGAGGCCACCAGACCCGGTGGTCGTTCATACATAAACTTCGACAAAGTGGTCAAGGTATTGCTCAACCAGACATCATAGATTGACGGGTGTTTCTGTTTTATAATGTTGTACTGTAAGATCTTTCCTTTATAACTTGTTGCAGTGTGATAGAAATAATGCGTGCTAGTTTTCATGCATGTTACAAGATGTAGTAGTAGACATAATTTATGTCATTGGAATAACAATTATCTGTTTAATTAATTTGTTTTAGCAGTTTAAGCTGCACCAGCAACTTAAATATTGCATATAAAATGGTAGAAAAATGCTTTTGGATCAAAGTTTGATTGGTTGTAAACGCCATAACTGTGTAAAAATTATAAAACAAGGAAGGAAACTTATACTTTGACACTAATGTTTTTTAATTACATCTATTATTCAATAAAATATTATATAATAATAAAATAATAATTTATTTCAATAATATTAAATGGTTGTATTAATCATTGTGATTGAAATTTGGGTAGCACTAACCATTGTCGGATTGAAATTTGGGTCTACTATGTTACATCTCATATTAGCATTTTTGTCTATTAGTGTGGGAATGGAAATTTTGTGGGTGTCATCAAATCTAGTGCTTATCTGTCTTATTAGTTAAGATAGGTTTAACCCTTGTATCAGATAAGACAAAGCAGCAGACACAAGTTGCATTAGGACGGCAATTAAGTTATCAATTAATTACTTTTCAGTATATTTTACTAAAAACTAGTTTAATGGGATCTCTTCACTAACAGCACCCCTTTTTTTCTTTTATAATTACGCCTGTAGCATACTTTGCCCAATATATAAATGAATTCTGTCCATGATTTTCACTTTTGAATGGGGAAAAAGTAATGAGAATTCGATTTTCTTGGTATAGAAGAATATAATAAATAAATAAATATAATAATTATTTAAAAATTAGTTGAAATATATTTATTTTAATATAATAATATAACAAATATTACAATTAAAAATATAATTCTTATAAAATGTAAAAGGTAGATAAAAGACCAAAACATCAACTTTTTAAGATAAAATTATATCAACTGACTAATTTTGTGACTTTTAGGTAAGGATATATGTCTCAACAAAAACTATTTTTTATAATTTTCATTGCAACGAATACAGTGAAATAAAAGTCCAAAAATTTATGTAACACGTAAAAAAGTGGATAAAAAATCCAAACAACATTAATTTTGAAGGGTAAATTCATTTTCACACTTATTGACTTCGTGAGCCCTTGATGCTGCACCAGATAGGATATATGTTTCGATCCAAACTATTTTTCATGCTTTTTATTGTAATTGCAATGAATACAATGGAAGAACGCTCATATTCCAACTATCGATCTAGTTTGCCAAAAAAGTGAGTAAAAAACGAAAACATCATCTTTTAAAGGAAAAACCAGATCAACTTAGTGATTTTGTGACCCCTTGACAATAAGTCTGGATAGGAATATGTGTCTCTGTCATTACTATTTTCTTTAGTTTTCATTGTAATGAATTCAATGAAATGTCCATTTTCTTTAATTTTCATTATAATGAATTCAACGAAACTAACTTTTAGAAGAAAAAACATATTCAACAAGTAAAACAAGTGGGAAAGAAAAATAATGACACTTCTAAATCCATTTATTTTAACATATTTCGTATGTCTCAATTTCGTCAGTTTTATATAAAAATATTTGGACGACATATCTTAACAAATTATAATAATAAAAATTCGGTATGATTATAGTTTAATTTATAAATATTGTATTCTTATAATCTAGCACAAATGATTTTTTTATTAAGTATGTCAAAATAAATAAAAAAATCTATAATAATAGACTGCAAAAAAAGTCGTAAAAATTAATTACTAATATTGAGTTCGAGTTGTTAATTAAACTATTGTGCATGACTCAATATAAATTAAAATTGACACTAAAATCATACAAATGATCAAATTCTAAAATGATTCAATTTCTTCGTTACAACCTTTCACTGTGAAAAATCATTAGGTAATACTACTAAATTATTTGTGTAAACCAAATATTCATGTTGTACAATTCATGTAAAGATTAATTCGTAACTTATAAAGCAATATATTCGATAAAGGTAACTAAGCAACATCCCCACTTTACTCTTAATTAAGTATGTATCTTTATTTCAATTATATCTATGTTCTTTCACTTTATATTTATGTTCTATGAGTTAATTGTGATCTCTTTATAAATAATAAATAAATTTTTAATTACTTTAATTAAATACTAAAATATATTTTAATAAATATAAATTTATATATTCTTTATTAAGCCTTTTTTAAATATTACCTAGTTCAATAACTATTCAATTTGTTAGTTAAATTTTTATATTTTAATTACTTATTTTTTTAAAAAAAAATTAACATTTTTTACATTTTATTATTTCAAAAAATTTTAAGTACCACTATCATTTTCTCTTTTTTATTATAATTAAATCATTATTACTATGAAATGTTTTTATCCATCACAAAACTAAATAATTATTAGATTCTGTTTATATTTAAACTTTAATATTTATTATATTTAAATAACTATATTTTAATTATTTTTTAAATAATTATTTGATTTAATTATATCTAATAATAATATTTTTATATTTAAATAAATATATTTTATTTATCTTTAAATGATTATTACATTTATTTCTATTTTAATTATAATATTTGTTTTAATATAATATTTTAATAATTATATTTTATTTATTTCTTAATTATGTATTAATTTTTATATTTAATTGTATTGCTTATTATATATTAATTTTTAAATAATTATTATATTTATTTATATTTTAATTTAAATATATATTATATTGAAATAATATATATTTCAATTATTTTGAAGTAGTTACTATTTTTATTTATTTATTATATGAATGATTTAAAAAGATAAAAATTCAATTCACAATTTGGTTCGCAGAAAGAGGAATTTTGAGTGGTTTTATAATACCAAATGTGAAAATCGTGGTCAAAATTCGATTTCCAAGAAATCGAAGGATTCGTATGTAGTGTGCATAACAGGCTAAGCCCATACAAACAATAACATGTCAGTGAAAATTTTGTTTCATGCAATTTACAACTGCTACCTAGTACATAATTAATATCCTTTTTGTTTGTATATTTATTTTCCATTAAGTATTCAAATTATGTCATAATGTCGTAACTAAATAATACGATGAAGATAATATTGAAGTTAACTAATAAGGAGCGTGCATGGAAAAAATTACATCAAAGGTTTCTTCACAGGAGTTTAGTCTTGTGATTTTATGGACATTTCTCAATCAATATGAAAATCTTCCAATGTTCTTGACTTGGTTGAAATGCCCAATCATAAAAGTGACCAACATTTCTTTTCTTGAATGAAATTAATCATCAACTTTATCGAGTCCCAATTTTATTTGAAGTTGAACTATCTTTGTTATGATTCATGAACATGACCACAACACGGAAGTTTGAATGACATTTCTTTATGCTTTCCAAGAATGTCAACTTATACATTTTGAGTGCTTAATGAGTAACGTATGAATCCAGAAAAAACAATTTCATACTTTCCATTGATGAATATATTAGTGAATAAGTCTTTAGGTAAGTGCTGTAATGCCACAAATTTTGATTGCACATAATTTATGGAACTCCAGATTACGAGTTGTTAAAAAAAATAAAATCAAATATTACATATTGATAAAAAAAAAATCATTTGATTAAGATAGTGTTATTTCCAAATAATTCATAAAAACACTATACTGTATTTCTTTAAAATTTTGATTTGTAGGCATCAATAATTTTATTATTAGTAATATAATGAGACGATAATATTATAATGATTTTAACAAAATTTGAAATATTTCGATACAAGATTACAGCATAATATGGAATCATGCTATCATAATATTGCAATATTATAAAATAACATTAATTTTTTTTCACAATTCTTTTGTAAAATTTAGATTGTATTGAGTTGTTATGCCACTGACTTGTAATACAAGTTCGATAATGGTTCACTCCATTCCTCTCACCTCTAGATTGTCCAATTTGTGTGGGACTAAATAATACCATTTAAAAAGTGAAATTTAAATTGAACTCAATTTTATAAAATTAACTATTTTTAAAGTAAAATTTGCATTCATTCATATATTGTGATTTTTTTTCTTATTAGTGAATATTAGATATCTTTAGAAAAAAGTTAAATATAATCCTGATCAAAATTTTTATTGAGATATAATCTTCTGTTACCTGATGTATAGGTCAAGTTATAAATAATAATATAATTTACGCATAACGTGAAATGCACATTCACGTGTGAATATAGTTAAAATACTCAAGCCACCAAGCAAATAATATAATAAAAAATAAAAGTAAATATAAATATTAAAATAACGTAAGTCGAAGTTATTTTCGATAGCATAAAGATGATTATTATATAGACTTGTGTGATTTATCATATGATTGGATTGGGTTAATTATACTAGATATAATTTTTGAATTATTAAAAGTGATATTCTGATGTTTATATATTTAATTTTTTTATTCAGTTATATCAAATTGTAATCAAATAATTGGTTAGTTATATTTATTCTCTCTTATCTAACCTATTCTATGAATAATAATAAATTCGATATATAGAATGTAGCTAATAAAGTATGTATGATAGGTAGTACACAATGGGAAAGAAAAAGAAAAAGAAAATAAAGATTATAAATGATAATGAGATGTTAGGTGTCCAACTTTCAGTAGTGTGAAATTATTTAGTGGCAGAATTTGGCACCGAAGTTAACGGAGTTCACAGAAACTCTGCTACTGTTGCCAGGGTTGAGGAATCATTCTATATAATCCAGGCTGCTGATAAGAAAAAAAAAATGTATATACTCCAGCCTTTCAGCATAATTCGTATAGAAAAATCAATCAGTTTATACCTGTACACTGTTTGACTTTGTATTATTTTACTGTATCTTGGCGGCTGATATATTTAAGTCTTCTGTTTATGTCCTCATGTGGGGCTGATATATTTAAGTCTTCTGTTTATGTCCTCATGTGGGTGTTGCTTCATAATTACTTGTGCATGTGGCTATTATTATAATTTGAGTTTGGTATATCTAAGTTCATCACGAAGATGTTCATTGGTTGTGTCTCCACTTCAGATTCACAAAAGACAGATGGGAGATGAGTGTCGTGATGTCTAAGATATTATATCAATAATGATCCGTCATCACTGATTCCAAAACAAGTAATTCAATAAAATATGGTCTTGAAAACACTTATATAGGAGCTTCTGTTTGGGGTGGAGTTCAATTTCTATTCATACACCAAGGCATAGAAAGATCAAGCATGAGTTACTCTGCAGAGAGAAAGCCTCACGCTGTGTTCACTCCATATCCTCTTCAAGGCCACATAAATCCCTTGTTCAAACTAGCAGAGTTGCTTCATCTCAGAGGCTTTCACATAACCTTTGTCAACACTGACTACAACCACAAACGCTACCTCAAATCAAGGGGTCCTAGTGCTGTTGAGGGCCTTCCAGATTTTCGCTTTGAAAGCATCCCAGATGGGCTTCCTCCCTTGGATGCTGATGCTGATGGTGATGTCAGTCAACACATACCCTCTCTTTGTGACTCCATCACAAAGAACTGCCTCCAACCCTTTCGCGAACTTCTTGCTAGACTTAACCAATCTGCCACTACTGGTCTCAACCCCCCAGTTACCTGCTTGGTTTCTGACTGTTTCGTGACTTTTCCTATACAAGCAGCTAAAGAACTTGGAATCCCTGTCCTTCTCCTTTCCCCTCTCAGTGCAGGTGCATTCTGGTCTTTTATGCACTATCGTACTCTGGTTGAAAGAGGAATCGTACCCTTCAAAGGTAGGCATATATAGAGTTATATATAGAATCTTAAGGAATTTAAAACAGCTATAACGTTTGAATGTACTATACGTGGTATATGTGTTCATGCATGGATCTGACAGCTCCTGGCCTTTGTGATTGTGACATGCAGATGAGAGTTATCTGACAAATGGATATTTGGACACCAAAGCAGACTGCATTCCAGGTTTGCCAAATTTTCGACTGAGGGACCTGCCTGACTTCATGAGGACAACAGATCCAAATGATATAATGTTGAACTTTTTCATTGAAGAAACTAAGAAAATGCCAAGCGCCTCTGCTGTTGTTTTTAATACTTTTGATGAACTCGAAAGAGATGCAATTAATGCTATCTCCTCTTCCTCTATATTCCCTTCTGTTTATACCATTGGCCCTTTCCCTTTACTCTTGAATCAAACTCCTCACAACCACTTGGCATCTTTAGGTTCCAGCCTTTGGAAGGAAAATACCCAGTGTCTTGATTGGCTTGAATCCCAGGAATCTGGATCCGTAGTTTATGTGAATTTTGGCAGCATCACTGTTATGTCTGCAGATCAACTGTTGGAATTTGCTTGGGGTTTGGCCAACAGCAAGAAACCGTTTTTGTGGATCATTAGGCCTGATCTTGTGATTGGAGGCTCCGTGATTTTATCAACAGAGTTTGTGAATGAAACCAAAGACAGAAGCCTGATAGCAAGCTGGTGCCCACAGGAGAAAGTGCTGAACCATCCTTCAGTTGGTGGTTTCTTGACTCACGGTGGATGGAACTCCACTACTGAAAGTGTTTGTGCTGGAATCCCAATGTTGTGCTGGCCATTTTTTGCAGACCAGCCAACAAACTGTAGATATATGTGCAATGAGTGGGAGATTGGGATTGAGATTGATAACAGTGCGAAGAGAGAGGAGGTGGAGAAGCTGGTGAATGAGTTGATGGTAGGGGAGAGGGGAAAGAAGATGAGAGAAAGGACGATGGAGTTGAAGAAGAAAGCAGAGGAGGTAACAAGACCAGGTGGTTGTTCGTACATAAACTTGGACAAAGTAATTAAGGAAGTGTTGCTTAAGCAGACATCATGCGATTGAAGGGTTTTTCTTATTCACAATGTTCTGTAATAATTCATTCATTCCCTTGGAATTTGTTGCAAAAAACTGCCATTCATTCGTGTGTTTTGGATGGATATTTAGGGAATTGTAATCGATTTAATTAAAATAATAATGTTGTATTGAATTAAGTTATTTAAAATATAAATTAAATTATTGAATATAAAAGTAATAAAATAAGTTGTGGAGTGGTAATGAAAATTTTGAATCTCGTCCTTATCTGTTTTATGTTGATGATGATGCGACGAGGGCCATTAAGTTACAACATTTTGACTCATGGTTTATTTTTCAGCAGTGTTATATGTCGTCAATTGAAAAGTTTTTTCTTGTTTTTATATAAGTGTATGGGAGAGACTTAAATGTTTTACACCTCCATCCTCTTTTATGAAAAAATCAACTTTACGCATATTAAAAGAATAGTTATTGGCATTAAATTTTACTAATCTCTCAATGATAATAAAATAAAGTAAAATACAATAAAATAAAAGTGATTAAAATTTATTTCTATTTAAAAAAGTGAGAGCAGACTGGAACAACAAGAAGTGTGAGTCTGAAGTCTAACTTGAATGATAAAAATTTGACTTTTACAGCTCTTCATTGGGGAAAGTATGGTTACAGATCTGGTTGGATAACTCGTTTACATTTTTAGTTCATCGTGTCAATCCCACGAAATACAGTAAGATGGTTTTTATTTTTTTAACAAAATGGTATAATTCGTTTTTTTCGTAGGATAAAAATTTGTGGTAGATTTCAATTAAAAAAAATAAAACACAAATTGTTAATAAGAAAAAAATTTTACTCATTTCGATAATTTACAAAATGAATTACGCGATTTTAGTAAAAAACTTAGATCTTGCCTTTTTTTTAAGAAAATTAGTATATTTATAATAAGATTACAATTTAAAAGATTATAATATTGTATTATATGTTAATATAAATTATAAAGAAATTAAGTTTTAAGTATTAAATACAAATTTTACTAACTTATGTAACTAGTATTTTTTAACTACTTAAAAACTTAGAATATATTTATATAATTAACTTTGATATTTAAAAGTATATCTACATATATTAAAATTTTAAAATAAAAAAAAATAGAAAAGCTAAATTAGAAAAACTGACTGAACGAATCTACACCCTTTGAAAAGTTTATAATTTTCTAAACATTAAATATATTAAATTTTAAATTTGTTTTGTTTAAAATTGTTTACTTTCAAAATATTTTGTTTTATAAAATAATTTAAATTTTGTATATAAAAATATTTTAATTACCAAAGCAAAATATTATTTAAATATTAAATAATTATTAATAATTTAAAAATATTAATATTAATGATTTTTTAAATGATATTACTTTTTTATTATATTCTGTCTAAGATGATGTGACGTCGATTTGATCTGAGTTATGCTAATTTCGGTAGAATAATATTTGAGTTTGAAAATGTTAGGACAAAAAGGAAATACGTTTAGGTTTATGTATAGGTCGGTTGCTGCAATTCTTTAATACTGAATTAACTGTTCCGACATTGTGATTAATATTAATGACAATTATTTAATTGATATTAGATATATTAAAGAACATCTTTTATCAGAATGATATTATAAATTTTAATATGATACACAACTACCCTGATCTTCTGCACTAAAAGAAAACCTTTTTAAATTACATTAAAATTACTCAAATTAATTCCTCAAATTTATAATAATTATCTACTTTTCTCTTTTTCTGTTATTCAAACTAAGACTTTGATAACCATTTATTCATACCTCTTTTTGTCCTTTCCAACTGTGATCAAAGTGATGTTCTCTTCACATCAGTTTTCACTAGAAAACTGGTGTTAATCGTATTGATTTCTTATTTAAACATTAAAAATAATCAAAATCATATTTGATAATTAAATTTATAGGCCAATTGTTGCAAATCATTCTTTCAACCAGAAGCATCTATAAGCACATGAATGAAGATGATGGATCATTGATTTTAGTTAACAGTCCAACTAAACGTGTCTATTTATCTTTCTCCTCGGTATCAGGGCATTGGAAGTGACAGCAACTACCCTACCTCACCCATTTCCTACATATAGTAACCACTCATATATGCTTTTTTAAATTGAACATCTATCCCATCATATAATCATTTTGTAAGAAAAAATGGTACTAGCTAGAACAAAGGGTCGTTATATGTTACCAAAAAAACACGGCAAGATATTGCATGATCTTGGTCTGGCAAGTGGTGCCAGAAAATTATTGCTCAAACAATAATGTTCATTGAGTGTGCTATATTTTTGTTGGGATAATGCAGAGGCTACTAAGAGGCTTTTCCTTTGACTTCCCCCTTCATTTTGCTGCTTAAGAAGAAATTCAAGATGAACCACATTGCTGAGACAAAGCCCCACGCTGTGCTGGTTCCATATCCACTTCAAGGCCATATAAACCCTTTGTTCAAACTAGCAAAGCTGCTTCATCTCAGAGGCTTTCACATAACCTTTGTCCACACTGACTATAACCACAAACGCTACCTCAAATCAAGGGGTCCTAATGCTCTTGAGGGGTTGCCAGATTTTCGCTTTGAAAGCATCCCAGATGGCCTTCCACCCTTGGAGGATGATGCTGATGGTGATGTCAGTCAAGACATACCCTCTCTTTGTGACGCTCTCAGAAACAACTTCCTCCAACCCTTTCGTGATCTTCTTCATAGACTTAACCAGTCTGCCACTGCTGGCCTCATCCCCCCAGTTACCTGCTTAGTCGCTGATTGTTTCATGAGTTTTCCTATACAAGCTGCTGAAGAACTTGCAGTCCCTATCGTTCTCCTTTGCCCGGTCAGTGCAGCTGCATTCTTGTGTTTTATGCACTTCCGTAACATGGTGGATAAGGGAATCGTACCTCTCAAAGGTATCAATTTATGTTCTTTCTCCATTTAGTATATGTTCAGATGCTTTTGTGTGTGGATCTGTCAGTGTTGGTTTTTGTGATTATAATGTGCAGATGAGAGTTATCTGAGAAACGGATATTTGGACACCACCAAAGTAGAAGGTATTCCAGGTTTGCAAAATTTTCTCATGAGGGACCTGCCTAGCTTTGTAAAGACAACAGATCCAAATGATTTCTTGCTAGAATATTTCATTGAAGTAGCTGGTAGAGTTCCGACAGCCTCAGCTATTGTTTTTAATACTTCTGATGAACTTGAGAGAGATACGATGAATGTTCTGTCTTCTATGCTCCCTTCTCTTTACACCATTGGTCCTTTCCCTTCGTTTTTAGATCAAAGTTCGGATAACCAGTTGGCTTCTCTTGGTTCCAATCTTTGGAACGAAGATGCCAAGTGTCTTGAGTGGCTTGAATCCCAGGAACCCAGATCCGTAGTTTATGTGAATTTTGGCAGCATCACTGTTATGTCTGCAGATCAACTGTTGGAATTCGCTTGGGGTTTGGCCAACAGCAAGAAACCGTTTTTGTGGATCATTAGGCCTGACCTTGTGGTTGGAGGTTCCGTGATTTTGTCATCAGAGTTTGTGAATGAAACCAGTGACAGAAGCCTGATAGCAAGCTGGTGCCCACAGGAGAAAGTGCTGAACCATCCTTCCGTTGGTGGTTTCTTGACTCACTGTGGATGGAACTCCACTACTGAAAGTGTTTGTGCTGGAGTCCCAATGTTGTGCTGGCCATTTTTTGCAGATCAGCCAACAAACTGTAGATTGGTGTGCAAAGAGTGGGAGACTGGGATTGAGATTGATAACAATGTGAAGAGAGAGGAGGTGGAGAAGCTGGTGAATGAGTTGATGGTAGGGGAGAAGGGAAAGATGAGAGAAAAGGCGATGGAGTTGAAGAAGAAGGCAGAGGAGTTCACCAGACCCGGAGGTCGTTCTTACATAAACTTCGACAAATTAATTAAGGAGGTGTTGCTTAAGCAAACATCATTTGATTGAAGGCTTTTTCCTTTTTATAAAGTTGTACTGTAATAATTCATTGATCTTCTCTCCTCTAGACTTTGTAAGCGAAATAATGCGCCGGTTACCAGTGCTATGTTGTGTTTTCTTTTTTGGAGCAGAAACTAATATCTTCTTCTCCACATTTCAAATTTGTTATCAATTGATTAATTTTCAGTTTATATTAATAGCTTGGAGTTTCATGCATGTTACAACTTGTAGATACTAGAAAGACATAATTTATATCATTGGAATATATTTAATTACTTTATATTAACCGTGTAAGCCGCATCAGCGACTTAAATATAGGTTTCTTTATTTGTGAGGATTAGATCATCAAAATTGAGAGGAAGAGATACAATGTAGATTGATATGGATAGCTTTAGTTATAGGTTCTTCTAGGTCATGTTAGGTAATATGTTAGAACACAGATAGGTTTATCTGTTTCTCTGATTTTATGTGCTGTATATTCTCCACACCTTGTGTTTGTATAAAGTGCATTTTTTATAAACAATCGTTTTCTTTTTTTCTTCAATCTTTCTTCCGTCTCTAACATAATATTCAAAGTTCCATCATCTGATGACTTCTACTTCTTATTCTTCCACAATAAATTGAGAATTTTTTTCTGCTAGATCTTCCTTTCTTCTTCACACCTTCAACCTTCCATTTCTTCCATTCCACAATAAATTGAGAAAATTTTCTTGGTACATCTTCCTTTCTTCTTCACACCTTCAACCTTCCATTTCTTTCAAGTTAGATGATGATAACTTTCTGATGTGCCAACAAGAAATGTTAGCCACTGTTAGTGGACTCAATTTAACACTATTCTTGGATGGTCCATTTTCTGTTTTGAAGATCCGACACTTTCCTTAATCTTCCACAGTTATAAACTTTTATGGTGGGATTACATTCTTCTGAAGATGAAGCAATGCGAAAATGAAATTTTTATTATAAAATTGTTTTGAAACTGGCACACTTCTAGTTATTCCAAGCCACAACCTTTGTACAGAATTTAAACATGCTTGTCACTCGACATTTGACAATCTATTTTAAGTTTTGCTTTATTATAAGTTGTGCTCCTTCAACTAGCTGCTTTACCACTTCACCGGCAGGCAGAATTTCCTTGATGAGGCCAACACCTTCGCCAGCAAACATCACCATGCTCTCGAGATCTCCAGTAGTTGTCATGTTTGGAACAGTACCTGCAAAACGTCGTATATCTTTGTCCTGTTTTGTGCAAAAAGTATAGTCAAACACAAATGTTGGAGACATAACATAACAGTTGCATATAAGGATGGTAGTTTTGTTACATACCACGCCATTAATTGTTGAATGGCCAATGACGGGTTGGTTGGTTTCGTTTTCGTGTGCCGGAAGCGATCTCCATTCCTTATAGAAAGGTGTCTGCAAGACACGATGAGGAGCACCAGGCCATCTTGCTCTCCCAAACACATCCGTGTATGCAGTCTCATTAAGTTCAACTAATTTCCTTTTGTATGCAGAATGAGCATTGCTTTCTTCAGTTGCCACAAACCTGCAAACAAGATTCTTGGCATGAAAACATATATGAAAAGGTGTAATAGTGTCAGTAGTAATAATCTAATTCAAAAGGGTACTTTGTTTCAAAAAAGTTTAAACAGACCTATAATCTCATGAAGAATAAATTGTGAAATTTATAAGCCTCATTGTAGGCTTCTATCATGTAGGCAGAATTCTTGATTTAAACACAAAAATTGCATATGCCAAGAAATTACAGCAACAATAGGAGATCAATTTACTCAAATATGATTAATGTGAAAGTAATATTTCAAAACCTGGTGCCTAAACAGACCCCTTGAGCACCAAGGGCTAGTGCAGCAACATAACCCCGACTATCCACAATTCCTCCAGCTGCAATAACTGGTATGTCTTGGTCACCAACCAGATCGACCACCCCTGGCACCAATGTGATTAGACCATCCTGCAATTACATGAAAGGAAAAGCACTATCTCTGAGTGGCAGAGTTGGAAAGTAGTAGTCTCTGGAAATGAAGCAGTAAATACTGAAAAGACCCAACAAGCTTCATTTCAACAATACTTTTAATTAACAATTATTCTTAATTATCAACACCAAAACAAGACAGCTACTCTATACATATACATCAAAATTATGACTACCATAACATGCTCACCTGACCCAATACATGACCACCAGCTTCAAGTCCTTGTACAATTATCCCATCGACACCTGCTTCGATCGCCTGTTTCGCACCTTCAATGTTCCCGACCTGTAATAGGATTAAACATACAAGGAACAGGTTAGATACCAATAACAGACGATAAAATGAAAATAACATCTTGGTATGCAACAATAGCCTACAATTAGCTTTCAACATGCCTCATTAAAGGGACTGCATATCACTTAAGTCAATCGACCTATCCACTAGCAATATAAATTTCTTCATAAACACTGACAAACATACGAAAATGAAATTTATGTTTTTTCAAATGGTAAAATTGATTTATATACAAGTTAATATCAGCTCTTTGAAGAAGCTAAATCTGCAAGTACCTGTGGAAAGTTTATCCAAACATAAATAAGGAAGGAGAATCACGAAATATAAACTCAGCAATAGAGCTAAGTTTAAATCGAGCCAGGTATCAGAAAACACAAAAACGGAATGATTAATTTGCAGAGCAAATAAAAAGAAAACCAAAATTAGAATATCACTGTCTCTTAGGATTTGCGTATTGTTAGTAACCTATTACTATTAATAAATGAACAGAAAACTCACTTGAGGAACAACTTTGACCCCAGCGGCGTGAGCCTTATTTACTAATTCCCTTGTACAATCACCCCAGGAAATTTGCAAGACTGCAACTTTTTCCTCCAGAATGACCTTTAAATTCTCCTCAAAAGGAAAAGCTAGAACGACACCAACCCCGAAAGGTTTATCAGTTAAGGTCCTAGTCGTCTTTATGAGTCCCCTCATATAATCCGGCGATTCCTGTTAGAGTCAAATCAACAAATAAACAATGAAGTTGTAGAAAAAGACTATAAATTTACACTGTGTATGATACTCCTAGGCATGGGCATACCCAATCAGGGGCTCTAAGAAGTCCAAGAGCACCAGCATTGGCAACTGCAGCTACAAGGTGAGGAGAAGAGATATCAGGGCCTAATGGAGCCTGAACTATACCATATTCAAAACCCAGTATCCCTCTCCAACCCATCTTCTTCCCCGAGTTCATCAATACCCAGCACACACAACAAGTAAGTACCTTTCATAAACCCATTTATATTATTTTTATAATACTCAGAAGTATTGAAGTTTAACTTGAACTCTTTTTAATATCATAGAATTATAGACACACCCTAGTGCACACTATACAATTCATATACGACACTTCAGTTGACTTTACATACAAGTACCAATTCTCAGAGAATTTCAGTGTAAACATGAAGTAGGAGCATGGCAATTTCAGTAACCTGTGCAATTGCCTTCATTCAAATGTTTGGAATTTGAACGTGCAACATTTATAGTTTTATTTTCATTCTAACAAGTTTTTGCTTTATACATGAAATTAAATTGAATATTGATCGAGTAAAGCTAATTATCCTTTTTACATCTCATAGAGTAGATAGACCAGAATGTTTCTGATTTACTTATAATTGACATTTCAACGAGAAAAATTAATAAATCTTACACTGAAGAAGCATAATTCAAATGAAACTCAATCACTTGTTTAGATGAACGGAATATGGAAGTCAATATATAACAAAAGGTTCAACTCTCCATTTAGAACTTTTATAGGTAATGAAGAGAAGTGATTTTCTTTTGTACTTGAGCCCCCAACATTTTATTAGTTTTACATATTTTAATATGCATCATATCTTGACTATATTATAACTCTTATCTCAATATTTAATTCTGTAAACAATAATATTTAAGAGCTGCTTTCTTTTAGTTTTTGAAAAAATATTTTATATCTGTTTATTGTAAAGCCAATAATATTTTATTTTTCTTAGAAAATGCTCTATTTTATAATCTTCATTGTGAAATAATGATATTTTTTTCGCTTTAGACAAACTACTTAAATATCATTTATTTATTTAATATTATTTTCTATAGTCTCTTATTAGTGGTTTAAAAAATATAAATAATTGAATTTATTATGAAATAATGTTATTAGTCTTTCCTTATATTAATATGATTTTACAATTAAGTTTTTTAATAACTTTTTTCAAAAAAAATAAAAGAAACAAAATTATAAAAAATAATATATACATGATAGATATATTATTTTTGTCCTCTCATATATTATCTTTTGTTATTAAAATATATCACCCGTTTGTTTTAGAACCCTGCATACAATATGAATCTTAATCTTGGCCACAATCATATCTTTTTCACTTGGGCCATGATTTCTCAATTGAAAGTTGACCCAGCCTTCTATAGTACTATTGATAAATGTCTATTACGTTCTACACCCCCCAGGGTTGAAGCTACACCTCCAAGCAGTGGTGAAGTATCTAGTATGTCCTTCTCTTCTCCACTTCAGCTTCTTCTTCCTTCTCCACCAGCCCTGCACACCTTTCCCCTGCTTATCATCTCAGGAACTATCAGTTCATCCATGCTTATTTTTATTCACTTCCACGAAAGTATTGGAAAATTTTAAAATATTAATAGTTTTAAATTTTTTAGATTGTGAAATTTTATTTAAAACTATAAAGAAAATAAACCTAAAAAGTAACATTTTAATAAAGAAAAAAAGTGTTATTATATATATAAGTTTCACAAAAAATGTTATTTTGCCTATAACTGATAATGTAATTAGAGATATGATATTTTATTTAAGAAACCAAAATATAAAAGTTGAATTATGAGCATAGAATTAATATTTTAAAATATGTAAGTAAATTAAAATTATAAAAGAACGTGACAATTTTTTTTTGTTGATTTATCCAAATATGATAAAATCAGTATAAATGAGTTTGAAAAGGTATACATTTATCTTTTTAAACTAAAACTTACCTAATCGTATGTGTGAATTGGAAAAAAAAAAAAAAAGTTGAGTATGTTCACCATCAATCTTATTGTCACGTTATGTGTTGATATGTATACCCTTCTTTTTGGAGTTGTAACTGAATAATAAATTATAACCTAAGAGTAATTAACTAAAAAGTTTTGATATCTTTTTTTGAAATTTATTAATAATATCTCAATCAATCAAAAATATTTTCAAAATTAATTAAAGAAACAACTATTAACTGATTGTATAAGTAATAGTATTTTATAAGTAATTAAATAAATAAATATCAACTAATTGCATAATTAGTACAAATTATTAATATTAAAAAAAAAATAAGAAACAGACTCTCCGCAAGTTTTGTGAATCTTATACTATTATACATGTGTCACAACCGGGGTCACGACGGGGACGACGAACAAAAAATAATTTTCATTTTCAAAAGAGATGAGTCGCCACCATAGTTTATTAGGAAAAATTATGGAAAACCAAAAACATGACAAGGCAAGTTTACAAACCGGATTTAGAGTTCGGGAGTCGGTTACGTGTGGGGAAGGTGTTAGCACCCCCACAACGCCCGTCCTAAGACGGTACCTTTAATTAAATAAGTAATCTGAGTGTGATTTTTTTAAAATATTTATTTTCCTAAGAAAGAGATTAAATAAAACAAACAAAATATTTTTTTTTTCAGTTTTAGGGAGCCCGACAAGGTTTGACCTTGCTCCTACGTATCTCCATGTATCTCCATTTAAGGGTGGAGAATCAGGGTTACGTAGTTCTTTGATGATAAGATTGTTGGTTGTTTTGATTTATATTTTTGAAAGTTTATGTTTGAAAATAAGGTAATTGAATGGTGTTAGTGTCAGGTTTAAAGCCTGGGCTTTTGAGATACAATGTCAGGTTTAAAGCCTGGGCTTTGAGAAACGGTGCCAGGTTTAAAGCCTGGGCTTTGAGAAACGGTGCCAGGTTTAAAGCCTGGGCTTTGAGAAACGGTGCCAGGTTTAAAGCCTGGGCTTTGAGGAACGGGGCCAGGTTTAAAGCCTGGGCTTTGAGGAA
>Ga0209489_102983_pt1:0-32500 | contig 33608 bp, 20 predicted proteins | sample SiratrowhiteBW_FD_187527 | JGI IMG/M metagenome (GOLD analysis project Ga0209489, IMG submission 187527) | Root nodule microbial communities of legume samples collected from California, USA - Siratro white BW (SPAdes) (version 2) | ecosystem: Host-associated > Plants > Roots > Nodule...
ATATATATATATATATATATATATATATATATATATTAAAAATAATAACAAAAAATATAACTTATTGAAAAAATATTATTAAAATTATCTTATTTTTGAAAAAATGTATTATTTTTATCTGTTGTAAGTACAAATACTCTTTAAATACCCACCTTTTAAAAACAATTTAAAATGTTCTTTTCTTAAATTACGATAGTAAAGAAAGAAAACTATCAACCTGGGTGAATATATTAGTGCTTAATTGTTCTAATGAAGGTTTTTCTAATAAAAAACATATCTATGCCTTGTTTATGTGTTTATCTCTACATATATTTTAAAAATAAATAATTTTCTACTCTTTTTTAGTGAACGAATTCTATCAGTTTATCAAATAAGTGATTTTTCTAAATTATTATTTAAGAAATACTTGTTATAAGTTTAACCAATCTGACCACCATCTCGAAAACCATTCCTAACAAATAGAAAATACCTTTTAATTATATTAGGGTTACCATTAAAAAAATGCCAAGGTTGTCTTCTTGAGAACCATTATCCAAACATTCCGTGTACAAGATTGTTGCGTATGCATGTAAGATTGGTGAAGGTTACACAACACAACACAAATAATTATTGGGTTACAGGAAAAAAAACACATAATTTCTGTGGTGGGACAACGAATCATGTTATTAGAGTGACATATCGTGTCAAAACTGTTATACATAATCAATCAGTGGCGACTCGAAATTGTTATATATATAATGTGTTCTTGCATTATGCTTCCATTCCATGTGCTTATTTTGTTTGTTTTTTTTTTTTTTTTTTTTTTTTTTCATTCTTGTCGTCAATTTTCCTCATAAAGAAATAAATATTAGTGGGGTTTGACAGTCATGATAAAATGGTTAGATTCAATTTGAGTTTTCTAATTTCAGATGAAAGCTTTTAGGGAAACTTAACTTTAAAGGAATAGAGAAAGGGATATTTATTTTAAGGAAGGTAAAAAATTTAAATTACTTAAAATGCTACATAAAATTTAAGGAAAATGATTAATCCCTCCAATCTTAATAACACTGGTTCCTAACAGGAATAATCTCTCCAATCTTAATGACTTCAGACCCATTTCACTAATAGGATGTATGTACAAAGTGATTTCCAATTAGCTAATAGAATTAAGAGGGTATTACCAATGATAGATCAAAGCCAGTTGACATTTTTGAGTGGTAGGGGTTTGTTTGATAGTGTTCTTATTGTAAATGAGACGGTTGATTTTCTAAAGAGAGAAAACTTAAGAGGGGCAATAATTAAATTAGATTTTGAGAAAGTCAATGACTCTGTAAGCTGGGACTTTCTTGTGTATATGAGGAGAAGATTAGGCTTTAATAGTAAATGAATTCTTTAGATTAAATGGTGAGTCTTACTAAACAATTTAAATTGAAGAAGGGGTTTAGACAAGGTGACCCTTTGGTACCTTTTTTGTTTGTTTATTATAGTGGCTATAAGAGTCTAGCTGGTTTGGTTAGAGATGCTTTAAGCAAGGGTCTCTTAGAAAGTTGAGTCCAAATGCATTGGCTAACCTCCAATGCATAATGGCAATCAAAGTTGTTCTGGTCTGAAAGTAAATTTCCATAAAAGCTTCTTTGAATTTATAAAGGTATGTTTGGAGGACGATTCTATTTTCTTTAAGTGCCTTAATTGTATGCAAATGGGAGTACCTGTATTTAGGACTTCCAATTGGTGAAATTTTTACTGCAATAATAATGTTTTAAAAAATTATTTCTCAAATAACACTTATTCAACTTTATTTCCCAAACTAACATCATTCACTATGCATATGGCCATAATTCTATTTCTTAGAAGCAAAATTCTCAAATCAAGTTTTGCACAATTTTGAAGTTTTATACCCAATCAGAATTTGGGTTATTGGGAACTGAATTCTGTAAGGAGTTTTTTTTTTTTTTTTTTTTTAAGTTTTATATATATATTTTTTAAAGTATACAATTTTTTAATTTGTGCGTGACTTTTTTATTTGAAAGATCTGAAAATATATAAAAATATTGTAAATATTTATGGTAGAGTATGAGAAATTAATTTTTTTAAAATCAAATTTTGACTATATAAATAATGTTTTAAAAAATTTAATTAAAAATGGTGAAAATAAATTTAAAATTAGTTGTGAGATAAAAAAAATTAAACTATCAAAATATTTAATTTGATTTAAAGATAATAAAAATATTAAAAATTTGTGAATGGTTATTCTTATTGATAAATTAAAAATTTGAAATGAAGTTGAAAATGTTAAAAAAAAGTTAGACAGTATAATTTATAGATTTAAAAATAGGTAAAAGTTTTCTTTAGTAAAAACATGAATGAAAATATAATTAAAATTTGGAAGAGTTTATTATTTATTTTTGATTTATATGAGAGAAGGAGATAAATAAAGAAGTATGGAAGAAAAAAATCATTTATTTTTATTAAATTTATATGAAAAAAGTTTATTTATAGATGTTCTGAAAATTTTAATTAAATTTAATTTGTGAGAGAAAAAAGAATTAAACTATTTAAGTTAAATGTAATTTGATTTAAAGCTAAAAGAAAAGATTAAATTTTATGGATGTTTATTATTGATGGTAAATTAAAAACTTGAAATGATTTTGAAAATGAAGTTGAAAATGTTAAATAAAAATCTAGGTAATGTAATTTATAGATTTGGAAATAAGTAAAAATATTTTCTTTTCAGGAAAAACTTGATTAAAAATACAATTAAAATTTGGAAGGATTTATTTTTAATTTATGAGAGAAGGAGATAAATTAAAAAATATGTAAGTAAAAAATCATTTACTTTCATTAAATTTATATGAAAATAAAGTTGTGATAATAAACCTATAAAGCGTGAAAAAAACTATTTATAGATATTTTGAAGCAATTAATTATAATGAGAATAAATTACAATAATTTTGTAACTATATTTTATATTAAAATTAAAAATGGAATAAAAATTATAATAAATTATAATATTGGCATTAGAATTAAATTTTGTATTTTAAGTTTATTAAAAAATATCTATAATAACAAAAATGAAATAAAATTATTGGGTATTTTCTATAAATAAATGTTAAAATAAATAAATTATTGGGTATTTTCTAAAATGTGAAATTAAAAAAATAAATAATAATTAAAATAAAAGATGATATAAATAAAAATAGGTATATATATAAGTTTAATGAGAAATATTATGTAATAATATTTGGTTATTAATTTATATATAAAAATATAAATGGAAATGAAATATTTGTTTATGGCTAATTAAAGTGTAATTTATATATTGGTTAAAGGTGAATGAAAGACAATATATGAGATTAATATGCAACATAAACATGACAATAATGAAAACACTACTAATTTAAGAAAGTATTGATGTTGTTTTGCCGAATGTAGGTACTATCCTCTAAGTCTTGAACTAATTCTTGGTGTTGCACTTTGTAAATTTTTGGTTTGGACAAACAGTTCAATTCTTGTAGTTGAATCTTCACATTGCACACTTGGGTTAAGAAGTTGAGTACTTTTCCAACGGTTAATCATTTGTTGGACGTAAGCATCATTTTGTATTTATACTGTATCATGTACAAGTTTTTGATTACGAACTCTAGTTGGACGATGGTAGTTTATTTTTGTAACTGTTTTTCGATCTCCACATGTTAATATTTCTGATATGTTGTGAAATAGCTGATTAAAAGAGCAGTTATGTGGGATTGACATTCTTTTAGGGTTGAGACATGTGTAGGTTAGATCGTAACCATTTGGACTCTCTATTATAGTGGCCCGTTGCATAACTCTTCCATAATAGATTATTGCTTCAGTTGAATTGATTGGGTCTTGATTTACAGAAGAGTTGGATGTAATGGGTGCTTTCAAAAGGCTTAAAATTTCCTTTCTAGATCTTGTTAGCTTGGCATATAGTTCAACCATTGTAACAAATGGAAATTGAGACTTCCAACTTAACAATTTAGAAATATTTTCATCAGTTAGTATCTAAACAACATCATACCTAATTTGCCCTTGTGTGGTTAGTTGAGGTTGGTGATAGTACAACTTCATCAATGTTGTCTAATCTTGCAGTCCCAAAGCACCACAAACTTTCTCCTTTAAATGGGAGAAGCTACAGTTGTAAGGGATGCGGATAAATTTAGGAGATGGACATTTAAAGTGGACATCTTCCTCATTTTCTATTATCCGACCATTTGCAAAGACAACAGTGAGATCAAAATTGTAAAAATTTTCAATGTTTGTTATACAGAGATGGTCCGTTTGAAGATAAAAGCAGAAGTTTTGGAAAGAAGGAATAATGTTTTGCAAGTGGTGTAGGGGTAGGAGGTGGAATTTATAGTTGGATAATGATGGAGATACAAATAAAAATGGTTGTTTATGACGTGTGAAATGAATTGTGTAAAAGATGATGGACTTTTTGCGTGTTGTCATATTCACATTAAAGAGAACATGTTGGTACATTGGTGCTAATGATAATCCTAATGTATGGAATCTACTTTTGAGAAGTGTGTTGTGAGGAGTGATGTTATAATTGACAGTATTGTCCTGTGTGGCTTCAGGAAAAGCAATTATGGAGGACTTGTGTGGCTTCAAAAAAAGCAATTATGGAGGAGTTATGTGATGATGTACATTATTGTCTGGTGTGGCCAAATGAAAGACAATAATGGAGAAGTGATGTGACGATGTACATTATTGTTCTATGCGGCCTGAGAAAAAACAATTATAAATGAGTGATGAGATAATACACATTATTTTCCTGTGTGGGTTCTGGAAAAGCAATTATGGAGAAGTTATGTGCCAATGTATATTATTGTATTGTGTGGCCAAGGAAAAACAATTATAGAGGAGTGATGTCATAATTTACATTATTATCCCGTGTGGCTTGAGGAAAAACAATTATAGAGGAGTGATGTGACGATGTACATTATTGTGCAGTGTGGTTGGAGGACAAATAATTATGGAAGAGTGATGTTATAATACATATTATTATGGTGTGTGGCTTCAGGAAAAGCAATTATGAAAGAGTGGTGTGACGATGTACATCATTGTGTAGTGTGCCTAGAGAAAAAATAATTATAGAGGAGTAATTATTGACCAGTGTGACTTAATTGAGAATATATTATAGAGACATGTTCAACTTTTGTGTATTAATTTTTCTACAGTTTGTTTGAGTAATGGATGGTTGTGTTGTTTGTGTAGCATTACCAATTTTGTGAATTGTTATTAAATGTTGTTATGTTGAATACTTAAAAGTTATTGTTATTTATTGAAATTATGCAATATATGTTGAACATAAAGAGGAAAATAAATGAGAAACATGCACTCATTAAATACTTTAGTTAATTATACATGGAATACTTTGTGTTAAATGAAACATAATCAATGGCGAGAATTGGATGCTCCAACAATGTTGGGACATGTTCTTTTTGCATGTCTTGGCATTTGACAATATGAACATTTTTTGGATCGGCCATGTCGTTCCCTCATGTCCATTTCAGTCCTTATGCAACTTGACTTAGGCCTTCCTTGTGAATGCTTTTGTGAATGCTATGTGCAATCATTCGAGAATGCAGCTTATTGTGGTCTTGTGAGATCATAGGGGACACAGGTGTGAACACCTTCCAACTTCATAATTTACCAGTGTTGATTCTTGGCACGTAAAATTGCTCGACATCTCCATGCACAATCATTATGAACACATTGTACTATAAGCCTTGATTAAGTTGAATATACTACCTTGTATGTGCAATGGTTGACAATATGGAAACGATTGATGGCATCTTGATTTTCTTCCTTTGTATTGAACCGTTGTCCTATGAAAAGTGTCCCTGGAGGATAGACTACCATGTCACGATCAAAGACATGGCCAAATTCCGGGTCATATACAGCTGGTTCAACTGGAAAGTGTAGAAAGTGCTCAGGTGGGACATAAGTTGAGTTATGTTCATGTGGTTCATTGTTTGTCTATTGTACGTGCAAATCTTCTGTCTCATGATCATCTGCAGCTGCAAGGATGTAATATTCATCCCCACTAAAAGGATCAAAGAATTCATCAGGAAGACCGACAACCTGATGCTCTTGTGGTGGTTCTTCAAGGTGTTGTTGGTTTTGGTGTTCATCTAGATTGACATATGGACCACTTAGTAGTTCGGTATATGACTGAATCTGGTCTTCCCAGTCCCCAAGATGTTAACGGGTGGGGGGTGTGGTGTCTGGTGGGACAACAGTTGTGATTAGTGGTCGTACGAGGATGAAACTTATGATTGTTCATAATGAAAAGATGGTAAAGATGTGGGTTGAGATTGTGTTAAGGAAGAAGCAAATCTTTGGAATGTGACATACAGTTTAGGTCCAGCTTGTAGTTCAACGGAGTCATAAATGCCGAACAATGCCTCAACGCCATCATCCTCAATCATCTCAATGGCGGTGTAATGACTTACCCCTCCACCGAGTCTCGTGGGATAACGAAAGTGCATCATCGCAACCCTTTCTTGTGCTTCCCTATGCAGTTTTCTGAGGATAACTTATTTCATCTTTTCTAGGGTGATGATGACCTTTTTGAGGGCAACTACTTTTGGTGCCCTAAAAGTGAATGTTACTCCTTCAATGGGACATTCATTCATTGATCCATCATAGTGAACAATGACATATACGAAAGTCATTTGCTTACAAGAAACAGAATATTAGGTGTGTAATACAACAAGAAAGATATGGAAATGAAAAGAAGAAATTGGGTTTAATTATAGACAAAAGATACAAATATGGAAACCAATATTTATGGTGAAGTTCTTGGTATGTAAAAAATAATGACACATGGCTTATATTTATAATTGAAGTTGTGTGAGGCAAGATCAAACTTGGCATGTCTGCAAAGCAACCTTCATGATTAAATTCGTCACATGGTGTAGTCCCATTGAAGCAATGTTGATAAATTATCTTCCTATAGTGAATAATATATAAAATTATATTCCTTTCCTTACTGCAAAGCAATCTTCATGATTAAATTCGTAAGCAATGTTGATAAATTATCTGAGTATAGTGAATAATATATAAAATTATATTCCTTTCCTCACTTCTACTACTCTAGATGTAAAATTATATTTCTTTCCTTACTTGCACTTCAAATGCAACATTTTATCATTTTCCTTACTTCTACTCCAGATGCAAAATTGTATTCCTTTCCTTATTTTCCTTCAAATGCAACATTGTATCATTTTCCTTACTTCCACTCCAAATGCAACATTTTATCCATTTCCTTACTTGCACTTTAAATGCAAAATTTTATATCTTTCCTTACTTGCACTTGGAATGCAACATTCTATCCATTTTCTTACTTTCACTCCATATTATACCCCTAATACTTTTCTTAATGAAGTCACAAATATGTTCAACCTTCACCATTTTTAATTAAATTTTTTAAAACATTATTTATATAGTCAAAATTGGATTTTTAAAAAATTAATTTATGAGATTTTATAATAAATATTTACAATATTTTTATATATTTTCAGATCTTTCAAATAAAAAAGTCACACACAAATTAAAATTTTTTTTACTTTAAAACAAAAAAGATATAAAACTTAAAAAAGAAAAAAAACCCTTTCAGAATTCGGTTTCCAGTAATCCGAATTATGATTGGGTATAAACTTCAAAATTGCAAAACTTGAATTGAGAATTTTGCTTTTCGAGAATAGAATTCTGGCTATGCACAGTTAATGATGTTAGTTCGGGAAATAAAGTTGAATAGGTGTTATTTGAGGAATAATTTTTTAAAACAGTATTGACTTTTTGGCTCGAAGGGCAAGCTCCTTTCTATGGCTGAAAGGGTGTGCTTGATTAAGTTTGTTTTAAATGCTCTACCTCTATTGTATTTTTCTTTCTTCAAAGCCCCTAATGTTGTATGTAAACAAATCATAAAACTGTAAACCCAATTCTTATGAGGATGGAGAAATCAGGGGAGAAAGATAGTTTGGGTAGGATGGAGAAAGGTATGCACTGCAATTGATGTTGGTGGTCTAGGTATCAAGGACATTAGGAAATTTAATGAGGCACTGCTGGCAAAATGGAAGTGGAGGATAGGGACAGAGGAAGTTGGACTTTGGAGGGAACTTATAGAATCTTTGGCATGATATGAGCACATCTAGTAATGCTAGGAAATATTCCCTTTGGAGGAAAGACCTCTGTAAAGTTTGTGATGTGGAAAACTACTTTAACTAGTTTGATAATAATGTGAGATGAGAGATCAAGGATGGTAAGAAGATTAGGTTTTGAGATGACAGGTGGGTGGGTGATCAACCTTTAAGAGAGAAGTTTCCTAGATTGTATGCAATTTTGTTGTATAAAGAGAATGTATTAAATGACTTGGGTAAGTGGGACGACGAAGTATGTAATTGGAATTTACGGTGGAGATGGGAATTGTTCAATTGGGAAATAGAAAGGTTACAACAGTTATTCGAAATGATTAATAATTCTCGTTGGAATCGACAAGTTTTAAGCAGTTTGGATAATCAGGTATGGAGTCAGGACAGTTCGTAGGTTTATACGGTGCGATCAGGATACTTAGTTCTGAATAGAGATAATAATTTAGTTAGTATAGAAAGTATGAAACTGTTATGGGACTTAAAAGTAGAACCCGCAACACAAATGTGTGTGTGGAGAGCTCTGATAAACATATTACCTACTAGAGGAAATCTGGTTAAAAGGGAAATAACTTTAAGTTGTGTCCTGTGCCCGTTATGTAGGAAGCATACGGAATATGTTCAACACTTGTTTCTCACATGTGAAATAACACAAAAAGTGTGGGATAGTTATAACAAATGGATTGGGATTCTATCTGTTAGACACTATTATTTGATTAATCATTCTAGGAGTTTTTATAGGGTTGGTTGCACTAAAAAAGTTAACGACGTTTGGAAGGGTACGACGGTAACAATAGTACGAGAAATCTAGCTTCATAGAAATAAGATAGTATTTAAGAATGACATTGTGGACACTGTGGAGATATTTTACCTTGTTCATATCAAAGGTGGTCTCTGGCAAAATATAGATATTCTAGGGTTTATTTCTCAGTCTTTGATTGGTATCTGAATCCAGAATCTTGTTTGAAAGCTTTGGTGTGAACTGAATACATAGGGGGGAGGACAATGTGGAGGTACGGTGGAGTGGAGCAGTGCACTGACCGTGGGATTAGAAGAGTTTGAATGTTTTTTTTTTTTCTTGTAGGTTGGTAAATGAGGTTCCAGATTATCGAAATGTGAGTGTTGGAGGCAAGGGCTACATCTATTACCAGCAGCGGAAGGCTATGTTATTATATTTATTCATGGCCGTTAAAAAAAAACATAACGGATGACATATAAGAGTAAGTTTCATTTTCACCCTTGAAAACTATTATAATAACATTTAAAAATCACTTTTTATTTACTGTTATATAGTGTTATGTATCATAATAACAAGTTTAAAGATATATAATGTTATACTGTCTTTAAAAATCAAGTTATCTTTATATCATACAATTGAAAGAATAACTTTTTTATGGGAGATGATCTTCTTTGAGTTGGTAGAATCTTGAATGTTTTCTTTGAGTATTTAACAGAATTGTATATATAAAATTTGAATTTGAGATCACTACTTAATTTAGAATACTTCCATTTTGTTTTATATATACATTTAATAGTTGGTGAATTTAATTTACTCAGTTTAATAAAATATTATTATTTTTTATTAATCCTGTCTCACAATTATTGTAGTTTTAATCTTAGTGCGACTAAGACTAATTTATTTATGAAAAAAACGAAATTATTTATATAAAGTTATTTTTAAAAAATGGCATAGTTATTGTTCTTCAAAGTGCTACGTTACTGAGAAATATATCACAATAACAAATATTTATATTTATACATAACTTTTTTATAAAATTAATGTAAATCTTGAGATTCGCCAATCATTTATGGTAATGAATATACTAAAAATAAAAAATAAAAATATATTATTATAAGTAATTAGAAGTGACTTAAATTAGAATTTAAAACATTCATTCTTTATTTATTTCGTTTACACTGTTCATAATAAAAAGATCATGAATTTTTCTTTGCGGTAGTTATTATAAAAGTAAATTAATTTACATATGATTAACTAAACATATAAAATCTCTTTGTTATTACTGTATATATACATACATTATAAGAATTTTAAAAAAATATAGAGTTGGTCTGTCAGAAAAAAAAAATTAATACTTAAATGTCGAAATTGCGTGAGCCACAAAGTGGACGTTGAAAAAGTTAATGAAGTTAGTATTGGACAGTACATGGGACCAAATAGCGTTCGCCAAGCCAACAGTATGGGAACATAAATAAATTAATAACATTAAATATAGTACAGTAAAGGAAAAAAAAAATCGATAATAACGTTAGCTTGTGTAACGCAAACTAATAAAAAAATACTTTATAAATGTTAGAGCGTTGTTAACATTTTTTTCACTATAGAGAGAAAGTCTATCTGTCATAAATATAATAAATAATAAATATAATATTTTCTAGATAGATTTATACTGATAATAAATATAATTATAATAAAGTTAGACTAAAAATAATTTTAAATTTAAATTTTTATGTGAGAAAATAAAATTAAAATAATTAAAATATATTTTTGTATTTTTAATAAATATTTATAACGTTATAATGCATAGAATTTATTAAAAAATAGAGAAAATATAAAATGTAATTATTAGGATTAAATTTTCATGAAACCTCACTCATATATAGAATTTATTATGTTTTTTTCAAATAAATGTCCACAATAATATTCAAACCTTAATTCATTTCTTAAGTGAACCAGCCTAAGTTTATTTATTAATAATCAATTCTTTAATAATTATTAATCCAGATTCTTATTATAAGTTATATTTTTTAATATTCTAAGAATTAATTATCATGCTAATACAACAAATATTAATACCCATAATCAAAATACTAATATTTTGAAAGAAAAAAAATCTACATATTTATAAAAATTAATATTGATTCCATGAGAATTTAAATGGTTATATCTAATCCCAACAAGATAGAGAGATAAAAAATGAAGAAAGATGGATGTAAGACCATATAAATCAGTTCTAGAGTAGTAGTGGGTGAGAACTTAGAAAATTGCTTAAAGTAAAGTGGTATTAGTAAAAGGACATTTGAATATTTTATTATTTATATGAAAAGTTCATATAAATAGGAAAATAAGTTATTTAGATTTCATTTTATCAAAATTACCATATCTCTAAAAATAGGTTCTCTTTAGTTTCTCGGTCTTCTCTCTAAACTTCTGATCCCATTCCTCGTCAAACTAAGATCGGAGGTCACCCCTAGACTCCTAGCATCGAGTAGAGCAAGCGTGTTTGATCACATTATTGAATAGAGTAAGTTTATTTTCTTTGAGTCAATCTCCAAGTGTTCTTAGGTACTCTAGAAAAGTAGCTTGCATGCAACATTAAGGCATCAGTGGGGGTCTATGTTAGTTCATAGTCTTAGTGATGTAGTTTGATCATTGACCAGAGCTCTCTGTGGTGCAGGTTAGGAGATCCTATGTTATTTCTAGGCTTTGGAGCTATTTTCAAAAGTGTTATACTTTAAGTCATGTAAGGGAAACTAGGTACATATTTTATTAGTTGATAGTTTTATTTTTCAATATAACCTTAGGGTAGATGACTTGGATGTAGGTTGACATGTTCACTAAGTTCCAAATTTCTCTTATAGGGCCTATGATTGAATTATTTGAAATTAAATTCTTATACTTGATTTGTATAGAATTAGTAGTTATGATGTATTGGAGAATTTTATGTTGATAGAGTCATGGTATGTGATAGGATGACAAAACTTGATGTTTGATATTGTATGGATCCTCTTAAATTGATTATTGAACTAAGCTTGAATTGTTTTGATGGTGCACTTTAGTTTTGTTATGAATAATGTATAGTATTATATTGAGATGTTATGCTTTGTAATCAAGACATAGTATCTTTAGAAAATGAGATACCCATATTGAGATGTCTAGGATTGTGCATTATCTTGGGGTTCGTCTAGAATGAGGTATCCAAACTCTAATAGTATATTGGAATCACATAGATGAAGATTACTAGGTGGTGAAAGTCGATGGAGGTTTGGACTGAGTGACTACAGTTTGAAATATAACTGATTAAAACAAACTCAGGTGGACTAACCTTATCATACAAGATTGTTGATTCATTGATTTGGTGATTGTGTGGATTCACAGTTTGGAGTTGTACGATAGGTGCAAATGTATAACATGTGTTATTATATAAAAATGAAATGGTAGTGTGATGTATGAGATGATTGAAGAGTATTTGAGTTGTGGTATTTTTGTTAATATAAAATATATAAACTTTATGATTATGCATTTTAAAGTCTCTAGCTTACTATTTTCTTTGGTATGTTGTTAGTTTTGTGTTTTAAATATGCTATGATCGTGTGTTACACGTGAGTAGAGGGCTTGACAGGTATTGAGGTTCCTCCATGAGTTGATGAAGCGCATGATCTTCTTTTTTTATGCATGTTGTACTTTTGTTTTGTATTGTAAATGTAAAACCCTTAGGAGGAAGGTCATTTTTTGAACAACTTTTAATGTGATATGTATATATTATATTTATTAATTATCTACATATTATAACTACTTAGAGGGTAAATTTTAGGGATGTTGCAATGGATATACAAAAAGGAGAAAAGAAAAATCCTCCAAATCCTAGCCATCATCCCAAGACTATATTTTTTTTTACTCCTAGCCTCTAGATCGAGTGGAGTCTCCAAAGTGGAGGAGTGCCCCCAAATTCTAACCTTAATACAAAGAGTCATTCAAATAAATTATGATTTAAAGTAAGGTTCTGATGGTATGACACCGTCACGTGGCATGCCAACCACTTGATAACCTTACATGGCAACCACATGACGGTGAGTTGGTGATAATAATAGTTTTTTAATTGGAGGTGGTGACTGAATTAAAAAATAATTTTTTATTGAGGGAAATGAGTTTAATGTGAAGATGAAGATGAATTTAGGTTTAAGATTGCATTTGGTGTGTGCCATTGTGTGTAGTGGTTTATTGTGTGATGAAAGGGAGTTCCCAGGTGGTGCTTTGGAGCGGTGGTTGGTCGTTGGGTTTCAATTCTCCAGTGGGTGACTATCTTTTTGGGTAGCTGTGATGTGTGGTGTCCTAGTGAGGTGGTTCGTTGTTTATTTCCGTTTTGGGTAGTGGCGTGGTTGTGGTTTTCCCTTGCCTGCTCACATTCTTTCTGTTTAAATCGTCGTCCCTTTTCGCTGACCTCTTTTTTCCCCCAATCTCACCTTCAAGATGACAAATCCTAAAACTTTGATTTCTTTTCATGATTTCAAGGTCACAACAAACTTATCATATCTTCTTCTTTTGATGACAACACTCCAATTCGAGTTTTTTCTGCCTCTCCCAATGACTTCGACTTCTATTCTACTCGTTGAGTCACTTATTTTTTCATTTCTTGTAAGAAGTTCAATCATTTTTTTCCTTCAAAATTAATTTGAAACAAAAATACAATAATACAAGTTTGCCCTTTGTCACGGAAGTCATGACTACCACAATTGTCGAAAGGTCGTATATGTGAGCGGTTGTCAAAGTATATATTTCCTTCAAAATAATACATTGTGCAATTGGATTTTGTTACAATTTCCAATACTCTTGGCCCAACCACATCTTAATCCTGGCTTAATTAAGTAGTTCCCGACTCAATGATGTCCGACTCAATTCTGTTTAGCCTAACCTAATTATAAGCATCAATATTTTAATATTGGTCTTATTTGTTTCTGGTGAATTTCATCCTTGTTCTTCTTGACCTAAATACATCTTAATAATTTATTTAATAAAACTAATAAGATTTAAAATAAAATTTGATTAAAAACTCAAATGATTAACTTTTATAACAAAAAACAAATAATTTATAAAAAATAGGTAAAAACATAAAATTTAATATGTTCTAAATTTAAAAATAAGTCAAAAAAATATAAAATAACGTTATCAAACATTAACTTAGCGATATTGTGAAAATAATAAACAAAGCATCTGTCGACCTTTGGGACAAAAAGAAAAAATAAATATTTTATCAAGTTACGTCGGCTTAACCAATAGTTTATTTAAAGAAAAATGTATTGCATCCATAATTAATAAATAAAAAAAGAAAAAATAATTATAGCTTCCAAGAAAAACATTTTTCTTAGAGTGAGTTTAAACTACACTTAAACTAAAACAATTTACATTTAAAGAATATTTAAATTCAAAATTTCCAAAATAAAGAACCTGATAAACATGATATATTTGACAGTTTGATTTCAAACATATTTCAATTTCATTTAACAACGAATTCGAATCAAATGGTAAATCAAAATGAAAATTTAAAATGAAAGCGGTTAATTGAATTTAAAATCATAATTACAACTTAAAATGTAATAATAATATGAACATTATTCAGAAATTGGAAATCTTAATTACAATACTAAATTTAATTACAATCTCTATATAAGTCCGAAACTCAAACGTGCAAATGTAAATTGTTAAAGCTATTAATGAAAACAATCCAATATCAATTAATTTGAAATAAGTCCAAATACAAATACAATAATTGCTTTAAATGGTAATTCAAAATTGAAATTCATTTATAAAACCAATTACCTGTATAGTATTGTTATCATGCAAATGTTGTGATCCAAAGTAAAAAGAACATAATGTATTAAAAGAAAAAGAGAAAAGACGTTCCAGGGATGATAGTAGAAGAAGTTTCCCATCCATTATAGTAATATCGTTCATTAAAATTATTTGTTGAAACAATGCAAGTCCATTAAATTTATTTGTGGAAACAATACAAATCGAACATTTTAGGATGAACTTCAAAAAAATGAGTTGTTAATCAAAGTCTTCAGGTAAGATGAGAGTGGACATAACTCGTATCAGTTGAAACAAAAAAAAAACTAAAATAAAATAAAAATCATATTTGCCTATAGTAGAAATTTGCATATGTATACATAAACCACAATCAGTACATAAATATTAACTTTTTGCCACTATATATTCATTATTATTATTTTTATTATAACTCTTATTATTATTATTATTATTAATATTAGTAAATATAATATTAATAGTACTAAAATAATAATATTACTATTATTAATATTAACAATAATAATAATAATCTTATTAATAATAATATTAATGATAATATTATTAATAATATTAATTATAATAATATGAATAATAATACTAAGATCATATTGATAATATTAATATTATTCTTACTAACAACTTTAATATTAATATTAAAATAATAATATTATTATTAATATTAATAATTATATTATTATTAATCATGTTAATAAATAATAATAATATTAACAATAATAATACAATAAAAATATTAATAGAACTAATAAAATATTATTAAATAAAATATTAATTATATAAGTTAATAATAACAATATCATTTTTATTAATTTTAGTTATATTACTATTTTTTTGTTAGTAATAATAATATTAATATTGCTAATAATAATAATAATGTTAATGTAATTAATAATAATAATAATAATAATAATTACATTATTATTATTATTATTATTCGTAATAATATTAAAAATAATTATTATTATTATTATAATTTTAATAAAATTAATTATTAATGTTATCTATGAAAAATTCCGGAGGTTTTACATACAGATTTTTTCGTATGTAACAAATTCCTATGTAAAGTCAGTATATAGGTAATGTCAAATTTACATACAGATTTGTCCCTATGTAAAATCCGTATATAAAATTTGTATGTAATAAATTCGTAGGTAAAATGTCTAAGTAATACTGAATTTACCTAGGGATAAATCCGAATGTAATAATTGGTCGGTAAATTAAGAATTTTTTGTAGTGAAACATTACCACATTGTGGCTTTATCATCATGGTGACTTGTTGATGCATCATCCTAAGTGTGTCCCCTAATTTTGCAGTCCTTTAATTTTCCAATTGAGTTATTTCCTTGTCACACTTCTTGATGAAATCCTTCATTTTTAACTATTGATCAAGTAGTTAGTGATAAAAGCAACTAAGGAAGACAAAGTAAAGAAAGAGACTCCTTAACCAAAGTTATCAGTCAAGTTTAATGTGTCATTAACTAGAATAACATCTCTCATACCTAAAGATTGATTGTTACATATAGTTGGTCAGACATCTCTCTCATAATGGGTTGAGTTATGATAATTTTCCTACATAATAATTGGGAAAAGCAAATGTTAGAAAAATTGACAAAAAAAAATAAAAATAATTGAAAAAAAATAAAAATAATTGAAAGGAAAATAAATATTATTTAGAGATAATAAAATTAAACATTTAAATACGATTAAATGTAAAAGAAATAGTAGAATGTTTCATCAAAAATTTCAGAATAATATTAATTAGTATCTATCTAATAATCACGTTATCAATAACAAATAAAAAGTTAAACCGTTTAAATCGTAAATAAAACCTAACGTTAAATTGCACTCAACTGCAATCGCCATTAAGAATTAATTCTTCGACCAAGTCATTCAACATCAAAATAGTCTTTTGTTTAAATATATTTAAACCTACACAATTCACATTTAAATCTACATCAATAGAAATTCTTTTTTCTTGTTATTTAGCGTTCCAAGTCTTCTGGCACACAAAGGTAACACTTTTTTTTTATCATTTTAATTGTTATTTTCTATTCTTTTCTACTGACTATCTGTGTGCAGTTTTTATTTGTGTATGTTTTATAATAAGTATTATTTTTGTTAATCAACTCTAAGATTCATATACTACAAAGTGTTGAACTGTGTAGGTTTAGGGTTTTTAATTATCAAATAAATTTTGTAGGCAGAATGCTATTAGAGAATATTTTAAGTGTACATAATCAGATAATTATGTTAAGTATTTTTTGGTTCTCTTTGGAGTCAAAACTAAACCATATGACTAAAAACTTTATTGCAAGTCAATATCCACAAAACAGAGGGATTATTAGTGATGTTTGTACACGAGAACTTATTGTAAAAATTTGTTTCATGAAGAGAAGTAAGATCACAAACTTTATTAGATGGCTGAGTCTCTCTATTGTAGTTGGGAGAGATTTAAAGATCTCATAAATGATTGTCTCTATCTTGCTGAATCTTTTATAAGGAGATGCTTATAAAGGCAAAGATATAGGTAGATATTGCTTGTAGAGGATAATCAAATTTGGAGTCATGAAATTAAGGTTGTAATATTGGAAAATGGATAAATAATAATAGTAGTGCAATAAGCAAAAAGACAACTTATAAAAGAGTTACATATGGAGGTATAATAGACACATTTTTGGCCTAAAACAATATCTTATATCAATCTATTAGTATATTTCCTTCCATATACATCAAAATCTTCCATTTATAGTTGATAATTTTAATATGAATATATTGCACTAATAAGTTAAATTGGGTCTAGATGGATAAGGTTCACATAAACAACTCTAGTAAAATTGAGTTGGATAGGAAATAATAATAAGTCTATTGTATCCTATCACATACTCATAATAATAATAATATAATAAATTATGAATACTTTTTCTTCATTTAATATTACTTAATTTATTTTATAAGAAAATGAAATGCTATATTTTATGAGATTTTAAATCAAACTTCTGAATTTTATGACGACTGAAATCAAACTTTATTAAATTTTATATGACCTAAATTTTAGATCAAACTTTTAGCTCTTAGATAAATTAGAATAATTTTTAAAAAATTTTAGGGACGGTATAAATTTATGTCATATGACAACCAGGTGGATGACACACTGTGTGGATGTCATGTCATCCAAAATCTCTATGTGTTAATCACATGATCAATATTATATTAATCTTAAATATCAAAAATATATATTTTTATATGAGTGAAGACTTTAACTTTAGAGGGTGAAAATCATATTTTTTTCCTAATATGAAATTATAATATTTCATGATAAATATGAAAGAGTGATCATTTAAGTTAAAATATTTAAATTAATGACATGCAAATTAAGTATCTTGATTATATTTTAAAGCTTTAATTGAAAATGTTAATTTATAGAAAAGTGATGATAAAACTATTTTACTTTCATAAACACACCTCTCAGAGAAATTATTTGTAGACTTATTGAAATTTTGAATCAGAGAATAAGACTTTAGGTAATTTCAAAAGAAATATTTTTAATAATTGTCTCCTTTTTTATTAAATTGCTATTTCTATGTTAAGCATTTAATTTTATCTTTTTCTTTTTGTGGTACATTTTTATATTAAATATTAAATTAGCATGTGTACCTGTCCTCTAATAAGGTCAAATTCAACCCAATCACATTCTAATGAGAGGCCGAAGACATCCGATCATCCTTACGGTCCACCTGTTAGAATCTGCTACAAAATAGTAATTCTAAAGATACAAGATACAAAATTATTATGAGTAAATATACCGCCTGCTACAAAATAGTAATTCTAAGGATACAAGATACAAAATTCTTATAAGTAAATATACCGCTTTAAATGAAAAGGCCCTATAGATATAATCTAGGTTTACACGAAGTATGATCTATCATATATAGATATGACCTAGGTTTACAAGAAGCATGATCTATCTGATGATCTATCATCTATCTGATGATCTATCATCTATCTCACTAGTCTCTTACTCATGTACTCTTAAACCTTTTTACACTCTTACTGACTTGAGTGTGGGAGAGTCTTCTGCAGGTGGACTCCTATTCGGTTCAACGTCTTCAACTCAATTGTCGTTAATATCTCATTCGGTTCAACGTCTTCAACTCCGTTGTCGCCAATACCTCCGTGGGCCATCTCCTCTAAGGTTGGCGCCCACCGTGGGGCCCAGGTAAAACTTTTTCCTACCCCTCAAAACAATATTGTTCTAAAGAATCATCTTAATCCCTCTATCTTCATTCTACATATTGTTTTATTAATTTTATATGAGGAGGTATAAAGCATAATGAGTATTAACAAGCATGAAAATTTAGAATGTCGTATTATTAACATTTTACATAAATATTTACCAGTATTATATTACTCTATATGATGATCCATTGGTCATGCATTTGAATTACATATAATCTCTCTATTTACAATGTGAAGTTGCATACAATGTTCACACAATAATTCTATTATACACTTGCTAAGAAAATATCTTCAAGTTATATGTTAATTTTATATTCACACTAACCTTATATTTTCATGTGATTTAAAGATCACACGAAAACTAAGTTTAAAGATGAAGCAAATCTTAACTCGAGAGACGGGCAAACATTCGTCCACTCTAAACATTCGCCCACTCTAGACCGAGTTTAAAGATGAAGCAAACCTTAACTCGGAAAATGAACAAACTCCAAACCGAGTTTAAAGATGAAGCAAACCTTGACTCGAGAGACAGACAAACGTTGCCCACTCAATGAGTATAAAGATCAAACAAACACTTAACTCGATGCTTTATCCAAAGGGAAGGTAGACCGAGATGAGTTCACCTCAGTCAAACACATCATACCATGGACCAAGACAGATCTGTTCGGTCCCTTCACGGTCCACCTGTTAGAATCACGAACTCAGGAACTTATGTACTGTCTTGTAATAAGGCCAGATTCAACCACCAGCCCAACCTACTATGAATTACCAGTTAATAGTATTTATTCTAATTGATTATGATTTACTAAACTTACAGTAAATATACCTATACAATTTTTTTAAAAATGAAAATGAAAAGGTCCTATATGACCTAGGTTTACAGGAAGTATGAGCTATCTTGTAATCTATCTCACTAATCTCTTCCATATACTCTTAAACACACACTTACTGACTTGAGCATAGGAAAGTCTTCTGCAGGTAGACCCCTATTCGGTTCAACGTCTTCAACTCGATTGCCGTCAATATCCCATTCGGTTCAACGTCTTCAACTCGATTGCCGTCAATATCCCATTCGATTCAACTTATTCAATTCGGTTACTGTTAATATCCCGTTCAGTTAATCATCATCAACTAGACGATTTCCTCTCAAATGAAGTAAAAACAACATGTCATATAAGATTGATAGGTACTTTGATTTAAGTAAAATATTGATAGGTACTTTGATTTAAGTAAAATATATTTTAATTGACCATCAATTTTGCCGAATCAATTTTAGAAAATTATAGCATGCGGAATCCTATTTGTCAAGAGTTTCTAATCAATAAAATTAATACTTTTATTATCAATTCTATAAATATGAGGTTTTAAAATTAAAGAAAGTTATTTATATTAAAATCCTTCTTAATTTTAAAAATTTATGTCTGTGAAATACATATTAAAATATTATTTTTATTGATAAAAGGTTCGTGTAGACCATCCTCAACGTTACTAAAGACTAACATAAAAGACAATTACAAAATTATATTAAATAAAAATAATTATGATTAAATTCCTTTCTGACTAAAACCGACCTGTATTAATTGCATTATAAACATTTTTCTCTTTCATAAATGAATATTTATCTAAAGTCATCCTGTATTATATACGTTTTAAACATTTTTCTCTTTCATAAATAACTACTTGTAGAGTCATCTAATTATACCTTGTAGGTTTCATAGAAAACTATAAATAATAAATAAATTTATAAAAATTTTGATTATAACCTTATATGGATTGTTAATGTCATATAAAAATATATAAGAAGTCAACTTTAATTCAAATAAATCATATAAAAAATATTTTTGAATAGATATAAAATTGTGTATATATATATTTTTTTAATGAGGACCAAAGATTTGGCCATTGTGAGAAGGAGGGGGTGTTAGACATAGACAGATAGATTGATAGATTATAGAAAGAGAGTGAGAAAGAGAGAATTGTTGTTTATTCTGCAAAGCTGTCCAAAGGGGATAGTGTATCTAGCAATGAATGTAAAATATACTGATTTTGCTAATGCTATTTGATCCAAATGGGGTCACCTAGTCAACAAAAGTTACCATAATAAAGCCAAATTTCAAAAGCATATCAGATTTCTCAAGTAGACCTGCAATAGAAAAAAGTGTTTAATTGGATGGTTAAAAATATTGATGAGCATTAATTTTAAACCTTTTCCGTTACTGTTTCCTATTGAATTCATTCAAGATGTCAACCCATCTGAGCATATATGAATTCTATAATGTGCTTTTCTCTAATCTCTCTGATTCTGGCTTTTAATGCAAAGGGGTCTTCTCTCACCACATTCATTGGTTTCTTTTTCATAGCACTTGATAAACGTGAGACCATCTTTCAAGATTACACTAGGCCTAGTGCCCATCTGCATTTGGAAGGATGAGGGCTCCCAGATTCAGAATTTCTCTCTATCTTTCTCTCTTAGCTTTCTTCTTCATCCTCCTGGTATGCCTCCTTCTATATGATTACCCTATATCACTTGAAAGGAGTATCAGAAAGGTGGTTCTGTTCAAGCATACATCAATTGTAAGCACTCTCTTTGTACATTCTTTTGAGCTTTCTATCTGTCAATTACCATCATTACATACACACACACACATATATATATATATATATATATAAAGTACCACAACTTTTCCCCCAGTGATTAGAGGCGGTGGAGTTTTTATTTGGTAGCAATAGGTGATTGGTTTCGGTGATACGTCTTTAATTTCTCTTATATTAAATTTCTGGTCTAGTTTTACGTGTGAAGAAATTGTTTAAGAGAGTTGATTTTACCATGTTAAAGGTGAAACAGTAGCAGAGTATAGAATCCAAATTACGAAAACGGTTTTCAAAAAACAAAACAAAAAAGTATATTTTGTCTTCTGCTCAATTCAAGTGCTGCGGCGTTGCGCCATGTTTGGGAAATTTATTGTTTTTGTATGAACCCACAGAATAACCAAAAAGACATGGTAAGGTTAGCCCTGTCGCTGTTAGGGATTCTTATTGCATGTCCTGTGATTTGATATATTTGACTTTTTAGTCTCTTTGTAGTATTAATTCGAGACTTTGTGTGTGTGTGTGGATTGAATGGTGATACAAAATAATTAATTGCGAATAAATTATAATTAAATTTTTTATTACATATAAACATATAAGTTATAAAACAATTTAATGCATAAGCGTTTTCAAAATAAATATTAAGTGGAAATATAAAAATGCAAATATTTAATCGATTGAATTTTATAAATAAAAAATTAATTTAATTGATGGAAAGTTTTCATATTGATAAATTGTAAATACATTTTTTGTTTGGTATTAGTTGATTTATTTTAATTCAGAAACTAATACACATTTACTCAAATTCCTTTTTTTAACATTATCATTTAATTCAGTAAAAAAAATTAATTAGGATTAAAAAAATGTAGGTAAGTGGGATTTCTTTTTACATTATCATGTAATTTTGTTGTTACACTATATTTCAGTGAAACTTCTTTAACAATGTAATGATATATAATTGAATGGACCTGCAAGGCTGGTTAATTGCCGCAATATCAATGAAAGCATACATTTACTAGATTATCAAAATAATTTAGAGTTCTCTGTTAATTTGCTATTACTTCCCTGTCAGTTCAACTCACAGAATCAAGAATTAGAAAATATGCTGAGGAGAGCTACCATGCCAGACAGAACTGTTATCCTAACCATGGTAGATGAATCAGTGGCAAGTCCTGGATCTCTCCTTGACATTTTACTACAAAGCTTCAAATCAGGTGAAGGGACCCAAAGGTTAGTGAATCACTTAGTGATCATAACCATGGACCTCCAAGCTTTTGAGTACTGCAGGTCCTTGCACCCCTATTGCATCCACCCTTCCGTCTTTCCGCATCCTTTTGCCACCATTATGACAACCCCGGCTAATAAATTATTCACTTGGACAAGAAAGGATGTCTTGTTTGAAGTGGTTCGATTGGGTTACAACATAATTTTCACGGTAAGGCTCCTGATAAGCTTTTTGTAGAATACTAACAACCTACACTTTTCTATCATTTTGTGAGACTGACAATTTCTCGAATCTCAATAAATTTCAGCACAAAGAAAAGAGTTAACATTCTTCAAGTTTGATGTAAAAAGTGATGGATGAATGGTTATTAATCTACTTGAATTGCTTGTGACTAAAATTTTGCAGGATGCAGATGTACTTTGGCTTAGAAGTCCATTTATAAACTTAGATCCAATTAATGAACTCACAATTTCATGTAATGTCTTAAGTGATGGAGAAAGAGGAAGTTACTTGTATGATGAGGGAATATTCTTCTTGAAAGCAAATTCCATGACCTTCGAATTTTTGAAGTATTGGAAATTGACCAAGATTCTTTTTCCAAACGATCCCGTTGAAGAGTCCTTGTGTACAACAATAAAACAAAGGCAAGAAATAGCTGACGCGTATGGCTTTCGGATTCAGTTAGTCAATACAAGCTATTTTGGTGGGTTTTGCCAGCTAAATAAGGATATGTTCAAGGAGGTTTATACCATTCAAGCTAACTGTTGTGATGATCTCAAAAGCAAAGTTCATGACCTGAGGATTGTTCTAGATGATTGGATCCGCTTCAGAAAACGTGCATCCGGAGACAATGCTTTGGATAAAATGGCTTTGAGGTGGCCACAGAAGTGCTCCAGAAGAAATCATACTTAGAATCATATACAGTTCTCAATTTTTAGAAAGAACTAATGTAAAAGGGTTCCCCTCATCCACATCTTGAAGTTTAGCTGAACTGATATGTTATTCCTTCAGTCTAGCTTCAATATCCATGTCTTAGGAGCATCAGAACAGGTTTTTTTTCTGCTTCTCTTTTGGAAAAGCTCTTCAAATAAAAACAACTTCCTATAAAATAAAATAGCTTATATATAGAACAGTTATGGTTTAGACAAAAAGGTAGTTCAAAAAATTAAAAAGTTAATCAAATGAACTTCTAATTTTAAGAATTCCAAGAAGGCTAAGCTAGATACTACTTTGGTGAAAAGTTAGTGGTACTTTGTAGTTGTTCAGCGGTAGAAAGGAAAATATTACACTTGTAACATTTACCAGTGATATGCAGACCATTTTCTTTTGCATTTCAGTGAAATAGAATCCCTCCTTTTTTATCTAATCCGGGAAGTCTTGACTTGAGATTATTTCAGAAATAATGATCCTATTTTCCTCAAAATTTCTTCCCTTAAGATAAAAAAGTTAAACTCCAAACAATTGATCCTAACCATGAATAAAACAAGTTATTACTTTCCAAGCAAAAAACACATTATTCTCTCTTAAAACACAACCATATTCTGGAACCGCCTACATTGCTTCTTCATGACTAAGTTTTTCAGTTCGAGCTTGAATACCCTGTATCTAACCGTTTAGTCTGGTTCCAATGACGTCAAGGATTTCATTAACCTCATCAGAGAGAAAAACCCTGCTCTTCAATAATTTAAATACATCTCCAGCTCAAATTGATGAAAAAAACAAGATGATAAAGACCACAGACACACGAAAAAAAAAAAAAAAAAAAAAAAAAAAAAAAAAACACACACACACACACAATGCTTAAGACAGAGAAGTTAACTACTGCAACAAATATCATTGGCAGTAATTGGTATAGGATGATGCATATACTCCAAAGTCCAAACTAAAGCAAACTTTACATTTCTAACTAGTCCAATCTTTCTCACTTTGAAGATGCTATACTAAGAAATTCAAAACGAAGAATATTTGTGTCCAGCGAATTGAAAGTTTCTATTGGCACAAATTTTCCTCGCATGCAACTCTTATATATTTTTCTTATCTGACAAGTAACTTTTGCCTCACTGGTAAAATTCTACATCATAGAGGGACTCTAGATTGATGCAAGAAAGGAGAATAAAACATAGACTACAGCCAGATTTCAGAAACTCAACGCCAAACAAAATTTCGATGCACAAATGAATAAATAGCATAAGTTAAAATGATATGTGAATTGAACATTACACTAACTGCGTCCAAGGAATTGATTTGACTTAACAGAACTCCTGCATGAAAAGCCTTTCACAATAAAATGTGAAGAATCGTACAGAATGTAAGTGATCATGTGGTTGAAATATATGGAGCGTCTACTTCTGGAAGATCCCAGTTATCATCATCCTCTACCTTCTTGGTTGTTGCAACATCCGGCTTGTTTTGTGCTTGGAATCTTGATTGAGGGCGCCTGAAAATGATGCAGGAAAGACAAACAGTAAATAAACTTTCTCAAGGCAACTATTTAACAGGAAGGATACAACCTAATTTTAACAAATAGTAATCTTTCTTAGGGGACCACCATGTGTCATTGGTTATGACACATCTTTCTATCACAGTCTAATTTTGCAATTTATTATAAACATCCTATAACCTAGATTCTAATTTCAACCAAAATTCCATTACGACTATCTAATTTGCACCCCCGTGTGAAAATGAAGCAGTCCAACTACATGTACTATTTTCACACCAAAACAGGAGACTATTTTCACACCAAGCACTATTTGACCCAGCTTTCTTCTTGAACTTATCCTCTCCTTACACATTTATCTATATAGAATCTTCGGATGAAGATCAAAAGACTCATATTCTATCTTGCTCAATTAACTTAAAACAAATTCAAAAGATGAGCCGTCTAACCTTTATCCAAGAGTTAAAAACGTGCTGAATGCATGGTTGCCTGCAAAAGTGACTGCACTGAACATGGTTCTGGACCAAAACTATGTCTTAGCCTTACTTGAGTTATCTAGTATTTCAACTCCAAGAAACATAAGAATAATGATAGGTGATATTTCCCTGAAACCAGTTATCTTACTAAGCTAAATCCTAACTACTTTTTGTCATTATTACGAAATGATCTAAGGGCTCGTTTGGTAATAAGGATATAAAAGGATAAGATAAGAACAAGATAAGATAAAAGCATGATAAACAATAATCATAATCTAATATTTATTGCGTACAATGATAAACACGAAAATAATATGTTGCAGTGGTGATAGTTATAGTCATGGTGGTAACAATGATGATGATTATGTTAGTGACAACAAAGGTAACAATGATGGTTATGGTCATGGTGATGATACTGATACTGATTGCAGTGATGATAATGACAATGATAATAACAAGATAATGGTGAAAGTAACGGTGGTTATCATGATGACAATGATAGTGGTAACAATGTCAACAACTTAAGTGGTGACAATTATGAGGTATTGGTAGTTGTCGCGTTGAAGATGCCATTACTAAAGGTAATGGTGATGACGACAGTAGAGGAAGTGGTAGCAAAAATTTTGACAAAAATGGTGGAATAGGTCTTGTGTTGGTTGGTATAGCAACTATGTTACTGAGCTTCCCCTACAGGATGGATAAGAGGGGGCACACTACATAAGATAGACAATAGGATAAGAGGAACTCAGTACACTAAATAATTTCTTAAAGCATGAGAGGATACTCTTATCCTATACTATTATACTCTGGCCACTTAACCGGTTTTAATAACATTAATCCAACATATAACATATCAAACAGAATACTAATGATAGAATTACCCTTTTGGTCCTGACAGTGTAAGGTGTTGTCATATGTCTTTAAGACTAACTACAATATACTAAAACTTAATCAATCACTCATCATCATATCGATACTTGAAAATATGTTAATATTATAATTGAAGTCACAATTTTTTTGAACTAAATGAATGATAAATTGAAGATATCTGGACATGGCTAAACTCAGTTAATTATTGTAACTTTGGTACCAAAATAAGTAAATGTTATCACCGAACCATAGAATTTTATAAATTTTGAACTAGTGTTACGGACTAATTTCAGACTTAATTGGACATAACTGTATATTTGGTGAATGTGTAAGCACAAGCAACTAAGGAACGAACCTGCTTCTGCTTTTACGCTTAGCAGCTTCGCGGGACTTGCGTTTCTTCTCCTCCTGCTTGTTCTCAAAGAAGCGTCTCCTCTTGCATTCTTGTATGACTCCGGCTTTCATGACCTCTCGCCGGAAGCGGTTGAGCAGCCTCTCCTCGGGCTCGTTCTCGTCAACGACCACCTGGACGTTGTAGGCAGAGCGGAAGAAGAGCGTGCTTGCATGGGCGTGAGAAGGGTTCATTATGACGTGCGAGGACAGCTCCGGTGAGTGGTGGTCCTGGTGCTGAGCAGAGAGCTTGTGGGTTTGAAGCGAAAGGCGCGTGAGGGGAGGAGGGTGGAGTTGTGGCTTGGGAGGGAGGAGAAACGAGAGGAAGGAGGAGAAGGAGGATGAGGCTGCCATTGCCGTTGGTTGCAAATGCGATGTGGGGAACATTGTCGACACTTTTTCCATTTTCTTTTATCTCATCCAACAAATTATATTTAATTACTAAAAATTTATATATACAATAAATATGATTCAAATTCTAATATAATTACTAAAATTAATATTAAATTATAAAAAATGTGTACATAACTATTAATTTTAGAATTAAATTATTTTGATAATCTCATAACGTGAGTTGTTTTTTTTTTTAGAAAGTAAAATCAATAAAGTAAAAGCGATTGAGTTTTAAAAAGTAATAACAATAAAATGTGTATATATATATATATATATGTATGTATGAATAATATTGTAAGAAAATATGTGGAAAAAGCAATTAAAAAATTCCTTTTATTAATAATAATACTGTAGATTAATTTTTATAATATCATTGTGAATAGTTTGTTTAGAAATAATAAGATTAATAAAGTAAAGTTGATCGAGTTTAAAAGAGTAAAAACAATAAAAAAGTAAGTATCTCATCAAGGTCATATTCAATTAAATAATAGAAGACTAAGAGTTGAATTATCATAAAGTTATTTTCATCTAATTTAATTACAAATTTTGAATTTTAATATCAACAACAAATGGGATTGTTTTAGTTTTCAGAGTTCTTAATATACGAATACTTTGAAATTCAGAAAAAAAATTCAACAAAACATATCAATTCCTAATACTTATACAAAATGATGGAATCATTAATTAATGAATTAAAGAATTAATAAATTTTAAATCTTTTCACAAATTTTAATTAACTGATTAAATATAAATTAGTTCTTGAAAATAACGTATAAAAGTTAAATTAAGCAATTTGTAAGAATTATAATCTCTTACTGTTGGAATTAATAAACATTAAATCTAATTAAGAATTAAGCAAACTAAATTATTAATACTTTTTCAATAATAAAAATACGAACTAAATTAGAATAACAATTCATTTTCAAATCAAAACCTAAGTTTCAATAAATTAAGAAAAGTAAAAGCTGTGCATAAAAAGAATTTGATTTACTAATATTTCAAAATTCTAAGGATAATCATGAATTAAGAGATGAATCCTTTAATTAGAGAAAAAGAGATAAAATGAAAAATTTCTTAAATTTCAAATTCTAAAAAAGATTTACTAACTATCCCTATTTAAACTTCTAATAGTAAATATATGATTAATCGGACTAAAATAATGGTTGAACTCTAATGAACAAGTATCAGACCCAAAATACTAATACAAGTATGAAAAAAAAAATAAAAAAAATACCCAAGTCAGAGTTTGTAGTCCAACCTTAAAATTAAATTGTTCTCTAACTAATTCTATCATGAAAACAATATCATGTAACATATCAAACTAAAACACTCTTCAATACCATATTAGTTTTTCAATAATATTTCCAAATCAGATTTTGTAGTTCAACTTCAAAATTAAATTACTCCTAATTTCGTCATGAAAATAATACCATGCAGTATATCAAATTAAATCTTTGATCTTAGCTTTTGAATACCACTGAAATTATCAAAAATCGTTGACCTATACCACCGTATATAAAAAAACAAGACAATAGACATAAACAATAGTTACAATCAAACACGAGAATGTCCATTTAAGTTAATTCTAATTAAACGAGTCAATTTAACCATGAATAGAATCCAATAAATCTAAATTAAAGAGGTTAGAGGTAAATAAAAATATAATCATCAATATACATGAAAAAAGCATTTATATTTTCAAAAACAAAACATAAAGAGTAAAATTTTTTAAGTAAACGTGCACACCAAAAGAATGAATTAAAAAAATCTTCTTTATCTATTGTATAGATGTATAGATTAATACTATATTGATTTTTAAAAAAAATATTATACTATTGTTACTAATATGATATACTATATTTTATTGATATATTACTATAATTTAAAATATTTATATACTATTATATTAAATTTTAATATAATGTTATAATTACAATTGTTTCAGTATGGTAAAATGTTTCATATTATATATTTAAGATTGATACCGATGACTATTTTTTTAACCTACCAATAAGCCTTTTAAAAACAATAAACCATAATAAAGACATGAGACTTGAAAACGGTTATCAAAGCATAGCTCTTTAACATTGGTTTTTCTCCTTCTAAGATTTGTTATTTCTTTAATTTCTGAAAGATTATATTTCTTTTTGTTTTCTTTTCTTCGGCTTTTCACCTCATCATATCTGCTCCCAGTAATTCTATTCATTGTTAAATACGATTTTCGTTATTTGAAATTAGTTGTACGTACCAAAAAATAAAATTTCGTCTAAAAATCCAAAAAACTAACATTACCTTTAAAAAGATTATAAATATCCATATCAAGACAAATAAAAGTATAAAAACAATAAAAAATAATGAAAGTCTAACAAAAATTTCAAAGTTTAAGTGAATTTATTTAATAAATGTGTTATATATACATTTTATTAAAATGTAAGTGCAATATTAACAATTATTGACGTAGTGGTGATAATTTAAGTTTGATATGAGAAGTATAAATTGTTTGAGGTAGAATGAGTGAGACTTCTAAGAAATTAAGCTGAATCTTTTAAAAATAATCATTACATTATTGAGAAATATAAAGTAAAAATCCATTTTTAGAAAGTTCTTCAATACTAAAGTAAGTAAGGATCAGAGAATTTAAAAATATAAGTATATGTATATTAAATGAAAAAATTAAGCAAGTATAAATCTATATTTTTTTTAGGTTTGAATATCTAAAGGTAAGTTTGTTACTAACTATTGAATATCCGATTGTAAATAATATTTATATATTTATCTTTAAATATTTTAGAGACTAATAGTATCTCGGTAATATACTTTTAAAAAAAAAGTTATTTTTTTCTATTATATATTCTTTTATCAAAAGAAATTTTATTCATTCCTCACTTTCTTTAATTTTTCTCGTTTCGTGTACATTTTTTTTGACTTGTAGTGTCAAGTTGAAGGTAATAATTCCTCCGCTTCAATTCGTTGTTGATGTTCTTTCCTTACCCGTTCCTCATATTCTATCATCACTTATTTTATTTGTTGTTCCATGTCGTTAATTTCAACTTGGAGATCACACAACCTTCTCAATGCCTCTTGTTTTTCTCTCTTGATGTCCTCATACAAAGCTCTTTCACTAACGCTCTACAGATGAGGCTATATCCCACTCTTGAGCCCTCATGGTTAGCTCAGTGTTGGCAGCTGCCAAGTCTTGCTTAATTCTGAAAGTGTAATCTCTCTCCGCTTTCTATTTTTTTTCTCGTCAGCTCTTCATAAGCTTTTGTTCTTTCTTCATAATCCTTCTTTATATCCACAAAGTTATGGCGAAGGCTTTGAAAATCGTTAATCACTTTGGCATTTTCCCCTTTCAATGTTTCAATTTCTTCTTTCAATCGTTTGACCTCTTCTGACTCGGTATCTGGCCTTTGTTCTTCGTTTATCAAGCCAGGAGAATTCAACTTGAAAGGCAGTTTAACTTTTTCGACCCTATCTACGATCCATTGGCGGTAAGGGATTTCTCTATTGATTGTCCACAATCTGGAGTCCCTATCCATGCAAACCACACTCTTCCAAGCACTTCTGACCTGCTGCAAGACCTTAGTAGCATCGCCATCCTCGTAATAGAACAACAGAGTGGTCAGAGAAGCAGATGTTGGGGCCCCTCTTATCGGATATCCAAATTGACGCTGGGCTAGTACTGGGTTGTAGTTGATGCAACATTTAGTCGCCACAAGTGTCACATTCGGAAATTTCCCGTAATAGTAAATAAGGTATAATCTCAGCTGCCACGAGGGTTGCTATTGAATCTTCGTCTCATTCAGACCGGCAAAGAATTCTCTCCATTCTTTTGCACCTTTTAGTTATGGCCCTCGCCTTGCTACCAACTCAACTGGGCATTTAACGCCAATCGTTTTCTCCCCAATGCAGGAAGCCAACCAGACATAAAGAGCAGGTATGCAACATAACATCTTTCTATTTCTGCTTTCGTGGCACGAATCAAGTGTCGTGTAGGTGTCAGCCAAGATTACTGGAATAGGATTCTCAGCTCGGGTTTTCACAGCAACAAACACATCGATCACGTTATACCCCACGAAATCCTCGTGGTTAGGAAATATCAAGACACCATAAAAAACTAAGGCAAGGACATCCGTAAACGTTTCCCAGTCTCCTTTGTCAGCCAGTTGGTACAAATACGTCTCCAAATACCTCTGGGTGAACCCTTTGGTGTCCTTTCTAGTGACAAACTTGCCTTCCAACTCTCTTGGGTGTATCTTCATAATCCCAGCTAATGTGGGGATAAAAGCATGTTGCTCAAGGTGTTTGTATGGGACTCCTCCTTCTAGTGCCACGTCCAGAATCTGCTCAAACTCTTCTAATGTTGGCACCAACTGGAAATCTTGAAAGGTGAAACACCTCAGTGGTGGGTCATAGTATTGTGCTAAAGCAGTGACAACAGGTATCTGAACCTCCACTTCTAGCAATCCTAGTAGATTCCCATATCTTTTCCTAAAAGCCCTTCTCTGGATCGGAATAAGCTTTTGTCCTAAGACCCTGAGGCCGGTTAGCTTGTTCTCTATTACTCGAACATGTTTCTTCTTCCTTAGACCTCCTAATTCAGAATTTTCCTCAATTTTAGACCTCATGTTAACCTCCATGACGATATATGCACACAATTTTATAATTTCACTACTTAAAAAAAGAACTAAATGAGATGATATGAAATGCATGAAATGGGTTGGTGGAGAAAAGCATGAGTTATAAGTACAAAATATGCAATGTGTATGTTACAACAACAAAGAAAGTCGGTGGAAGATTGTAGCGCATGAACATCTCTCTTAGTGCCCTAAACTAGGTTGCAGCGCCTAAGATCTAGGCCCCTAAATGCATACTCACATAGGACTACTCCTAATCCTAAAGGTATAAGGCTACTAGAGCTATGACTCACTTCTCCACATTGCTCGCAACAACTGGTAAACAACTTGCTTATGAGCATGTGAATAAAGCAAACAAACTCTAGATAGGGTTCTCACAAAAACTGAGAAAAGAAGTACATCCTGTCAGTATTGCTACACAACCTCTTTTTATTTCTAAGCTCTCTTAGACCCGGGTATAGGGCCTCACTCATGATACGCAATTATGAAGTGTGTGTGAAGAGAGAATTATGCATACAACCCC
>Ga0209489_102985_pt1 | contig 33601 bp, 10 predicted proteins | sample SiratrowhiteBW_FD_187527 | JGI IMG/M metagenome (GOLD analysis project Ga0209489, IMG submission 187527) | Root nodule microbial communities of legume samples collected from California, USA - Siratro white BW (SPAdes) (version 2) | ecosystem: Host-associated > Plants > Roots > Nodule | place...
TGTTGTTATTATTAATTTTATTATTAGTAATATTATCATTATTATTATTATTATTAATATTATAAATATTATTAATAATGTTAATATTAGTATTATTATTAATTATAGAAATTATAATTACAATAATAATAATAATAACAACAATAATTATAATAAGAATGCTAATAATCATCTTATGATAATAGTGTTGCTCTGGTTTAGCGGTAAGTTCAATTCTCTTGTCTCACCTGGTGCACATTGTTAATAATAATAATAATGTTAATAAAACTAACTAAAACAATAATAAAAATAATTCTAAACAACAAATATACTAAAAATAAAAATAAAATATAAAGGTAGTAATAAAATTGAAAAGAAAAAAAATGTAAATAATTTTTTTAAACAATATTCGTTACATACAGAATAAATCTGTATGTAATATTCTGTCGGTAAATTACATACCGAATAAATCTGTATAATTACCCACGAGCATATTACATACGGATTTTCATCTGTATGTAAATTCGTATGTAAAATGATTACGTACGAATTTTTGGCTATTACATACGGATTTTGCCCGTATGTAATTTCAATTTTTTTTGTAGTAATGCAGCTTTAATAGGTTTTATGCAAGATTAGGTGACTATTAGACATGATGAATTTATGTTGTTGGTTGAAAGAGGAGATTGTGTAGAAAAAAATAGAAAAAATTTATTAAAACTTAATTTAATTATTAAAAATTTATTAAATTATCTAAACATTAATCAAATAAAATAATTCAGTTTTAAAAAAACTCTTATGTTTATAAATATTATTATGTTATCAAATTATAATTAATTCAATTTTAATTTGCAGTAAAAATGAATTTTCACATTATTTAAATACATCAATTTAATTACTGATATTTTTTAAATAAAGTATATTGGATGTAAAATATAATACATAAGATATAAACTATAAAGTTAAAAAATATATAATTATTTAAAATTTTAATTAGTTGTACGTAACATGAAAAACTGGATTCTTACATTTTATATATTAATTTATGTACTCTTATTCATATTAATAACAAAATTAAATTTTATATTAATTATTTATGTACTTATATTAATTATTTAAAAATTAAAACTTATTTTGAAACAATAATTAATAAAAAAAAATAACAAAATTGGTATGAAATAAAATTCTCAAATTATTCTAAAAGAAATATTAATACTAAAAAAAGTTAGAAGTATTAATTTAATAATGATAAAAAGATATTCAAGATTAAGAGTACTTTTGGTTAGAGAGATGAGTTGGTAAATCCTTAAACATGTTGCCCGTTGAACTTATTTTTATCTTTTCGTATTTTTTTAATTATTTATTTTTCCTGTTTAGTATTTATTGTTAAACTTCTAACTTGTCAAAATTTTGAAGTTTTAAGCATCTGAAACATCGAAGAAGGAAAGAACAAAGGGAGCAATAAAAAGAAAACACTGTGTTATCTCTTCCCCAGCTTATCTCAGATGACTGCGGAAAATACTGATGGTCGTAACAGCACGAAGCCTAAAAGAAGTTCTGAGAAAATATTTCAAGTAAATGAAGAGGCGGAGGCAATATCAAATTTCTTTAATATGTTATTGAATCTTTTGACCTTCTAAAAATACCCATTGTTACACTTTTATGTGCTAATAATGTTGTGCATGTCACTTTCAAGTTGTTAATCTGGAGCTTTGATAGCTGTTACTGTGTTTGAAAGTGTTTTTAGCTTCATTATGCTTGCTGTGTTGTTTTTGTCTGATGAAGTTTTGGTTTTTACGGTTTGATCGCTTCTAGGTGTTCTAAATGTCATAAATGCAAAAGGTATTTTTAATTTGTGGTTTCATTTTTGTTCTCACGGATCCATTCTTCTCCTTGTCGTACATGTAAAGACTTTTTTTAATTTGTGGTTTTTGTTATCGCAAGAGATCGGTTGGCTCCAACAACAACAATGTCTTCTAGAGTTGCTCCTTGATCACTTCTTGATCGCTATTGAGGTTGCTCCTTTCTTGATATTCTAAAGAAATTCCACCGTCCTGGGAGGAGGTCCAGCAGGCACTCCAACACTCAAGTCAGTTTAAGGTTAGAGTGTGCAGGGATATAAATAAGAGTTTAGAAGTACCTTGCTTAAGGTGACTGAGCCTGTATTTATAGGCGTAGTAGTGGGCTTAATGAGTTTAGGCCCATTCTGTTGTATTTTATTATTTTGTTATGATTCTATAACATAATTAGTTCTGAGATATCCAGCTGTTATTATAATCTGATTGTGCCTTGGTCAACCGTATAGTACATAGGCCCCCCAAGTCCTCGAGGGCGAGTAACGACTGAAGAGGATTTAGTATTGAGTAGGTACTGATTAGATTTGTCGCGTTCGCCGTCCGAAAACAAGTGATAAAGGTGGATTTACACACGCCTTTTCTTGATTTGCGTGTGTCCCGTTTTCCGAGTGTGATGTGACAACAACTCCCTTCATTTGAATTGTTAAAAGTTGTAATAATACACCTCAAGGTCTGTGAATGTGAAACTAAAATGCCGAGAAGCTGATATAAATAGATAAGCTGATAGAAGCTGAGATAAGTTGACATAAGCTGACATAAGCTGATAGAGGCTGATAGAAGCTGAGAATGAAGCTCTAATGAACTAAGAATGAAGCTATGTGGAGCTGATAAGCCACCTTTTGGTCCGTCGCGAATGGTCTCATGGTAAGCCAAGAGTACCTGAAGCTAGAGCCACATTTCGGTCGGCCGTAATAATCACGAATGGAGGTCTCATGGTAAGCCAAGAGTACCTTAAACTGGAGCCACCTTTCAGCCGGCCATAATGATCGCAAGTGGAGGTCTCATGGTGAGCCAAGAGTACCTTATGCTGGAGTCACCTTTCGGTCGGCCGTAATGATCGCGAATGAAGGTCTCATGGTAAGCCAAGAGTACCTTAAGCTGGAGCCACCTTTCGGTCGGCCATAATGATCGCGAGTGGAGGTCTCATGGTAAGCCAAGAGTACCTTATGCTGGAGCCACCTTTCGGTCGGCTGTAATGATCGCGAATGAAGGTCTCATGGTAAGCCAAGAGTACCTTAAGCTGGAGCCACCTTTCGGTCGGCCATAATGATCACGAGTGGAGGTCTCATGGTAAGCCAAGAGTACCTTAAGCTGGAGCCACCTTTCGGTCGGCCGTAATGATCGCGAATGAAGGTCTCATGGGGAGCCAAGAGTACCTTAAGCTGGATGATCACGGATCGGAAGGTCTCATGGTAAGCCAAGAGGACCTGATGCTGAATGATCACATATCGTAAGGTGTCATCGAGAGATGTGTGATGTTGCCAATCCATTCCCTATGAAAACCAAATTAAAAAGATAATACAGAGACTAAATGTGTTATAATAATAACTAACTTCTAACAGCTAATTATTGAATAAGATAGCTAACTATTGAAATAAGATAAGTCATATTCCAAAACAAACAAAGAAGATTATAGAAATTATCTGAGTGATTGTCTCCCGTGCTGTCTAGGTAGAATTTGTTAGATGCATGAAGATTGAATTTAAAGATTTGGATGAGTTCTTCGAGTTTTGTTGTATAATACCAAACTCAACGTTTTGATACATGAGTTGAAGAGGCATATGCCTTTCTCCCCGATCTTGAAAAGATAGGATGATGACTTTGAAAAAGTTTGGGAATGACATATTCTATTTTGTTTGTTGTACTGATGTAGAATTTTCTTCAACCTCTACCGCAAACTTTCCACTCATCAACTTCTTGCTATCAACCAAAATGCACTTTCCATAATGCAAAAACGTAGTTTGGGTGGGACCCACGAAGGATAGCTTGCAACAGGCCAACGAGGGGAGCAACTCTCTGTACAAGGCTGAGGCGCTCAAGGTGACAAGCCATGTGACGATGAGGATGAGGGCGAGACCAATCATGGTGGCGAAGGGGGCAAATCTACCTTTTATCCTTCTCTTCTTTTTTGTCTTTTTTGGCCCAAAGAAACCGTGGCGGTGTTATCGTAAAAGTAAACCCTTTTCCACCCAATAGAGGTATTGGAGAGAGTGGGGGAGCCAACAAAGTAAGGGAGCAAGCCAATGGTGTTGTGGAGGTTATTGAGAAGGGGTCATGAAATCTATCGTGGCAGCATCATGATGTAAAGGTTGCGCTTGGCAACTGCACTCTTCAGACCCTCGTCGGTAGTAACGGAGCCGCGAGATGAAGCGGCTGTGGTGGTTGGCTCGCATACAGCGCATTTGCAGAAAACAGTGATGCGGCGGTGGTTGACGCAGGTGTTGGTAGGGAGCATGGTGGCGTGGTGCCATGAGGGTGCATGGCAGCATCGAGCATGGCAGCATCGAGCATGGCAAGGGAGTCAGATTCGCCCGCGTTCCACTAGACGGTACAAGCAAGGCGTCATCCGCACCGGCAACAGGCGGTGGCGATGACAGAACCGACGGCCGCGGAGCGTGACCATGTCGGCTTTGACGAGGAGGCCAACGGCAGCGGTAGCGGTGCTACCATGGAAAAGGCGATCTTAGGAGGTTGGAGCGCAGAGGTGCGGGCTTGGCGGTGGCGGAGCTTCTCCAGCTTGGTAGCCTCCTTCTTGGCGGCCTTTTTGCTAACCCGGGTCTCCAATGCAACGGCAAGGTCTTGGGACTCTGAAGACGACATCGTTTGGAAGATCGAGAGGTTATAATTTGTAGGTTTCCATTAGTGTTTGCCCTTCCTCCTCTTGATGAGGACTCAATTCATCTGTGCTATGGTCGCACTCTTTTCCCTCGCTCTAGAAAAATACCACCATTAACACTGATCTCAAGCACATTCACAGCTACCATCTTCAACCCTTTTACCCTTCTCCGTCTCACACAGAAACAGGGAGAGAGAGAGAGAGAGAAAGAGGCTGCCACGTCACCAGCACAGTTTCTCCACCCCATTCGAGAGCAAAGTCTCCCATTTTCCTTCTCAACATAAATACACACAGGCATTCACGCCCCCATTAAGTTTAGATTCTCTCCCCTTTGATTGGATTTTGTTTCTTTCTTTGCCCAGAGACTCCTTTGTTAAGATTTGATTTTACTGAGAGATGGGGAATTCGTTTGGGTGCCCTGCGTCCCGCGAGAGGTTGGTGTCGGCCATGGTGCACGCGCATGGTGGCGTGATGATGGTGCAACAAGGTGCAAGGGTTGCTGCGAGCCGCATGGTAGCAACTGAGACATTGTGGAGGTGCACTGCCGGGTGGTACCAGGATGGCGGTGAGGTGGTTTCCGGCTTGGTGGCGATGTACAGGGAAGTGCATGGCAATGTGGTAACAAGCTGGAGTTGTGTTTGGTATTGTGGTGTTACGTGAGGTGCAGCTTGGTGCGGTGGAGGCTTGGATGTTGGTTTTGCTTTGATGGCGTATGGTGGGGTGATCCATGGTGGAGTAGCATGGTGGTTGCATGGTGAGTCTCGTGGAATGTGTAGGTATGCATGGTGTCATGGTGCAAAGGAAGTGTTGGCGTTGGTGTGGCCGAGGGGTATGGGAAGCACCGAATCTTGGGCACGTGGCAACGTTTTCTTTTCCCACCAAAGCCGAATCTTGGGCACATGGCGACGTTTTCTTGGGTTGTTATCTCCCCGCCGTGCCTGGTATGGGTACTTAACAAACCCTTTTGTGTGTGTGGCACCATCTGGAAGCACATAGGTGCACCTAAACAGATTCTCCTTCCTCTATAGGAGACTCTTCTTTCTTCTTCCATGCGTGCCTTTTCTGGGTTTTCTCTTTTCACTGCCACCATTTTAAGCTAAATCTTCTTTTCATCCAAGTTGTTGTTTAAGCAATCTTTTGAATTTGAATTTGCACTAATGCGATGTGACTTTTAATTAATCTCTTCCTTTTCTATCCTGTTAAAGATCTAAAATATAATAATAAGAAATTGCTTTCAAACCAAAGGTGACCGTAGCTATCATGTGCTTTATTTGGATAAATACATGAGATAGAATATTAAAATATTAGTTCTTATGCCTCGTAATTAGAAAAAGTTATTAAGCACGACTTACTTGACTTTTTCTTAGTCTAACATGTGTAAAAGGCTTCACAAGCCCGTAAACAAGATCATGCTCATTTGCAATCGCATGAGAATCAATTTGGATCAAGTGTAAGACCATAAATTAATATCAATTTGTAAAGAAATTCTTAAATAGCCAAAAACATGTTTCGGTCAGTGCTGTGTAGTATTTAAAATAAGATGAGTATGTGGAATTTGAATGGTGCAAAAGAAAAAAAGAAAAGAAAGTCTCATTGATTTGTTGAGCAGCAGTAGTGTGTCCATGATTCTGCATAGTTTGCTAGGCCAATCTCGATCTCACGGTGGGTGCCAAAATGTTATCGCAAGAGACCGGTTGGTTCCAGCAACAACAATATCTTCTAGAATTGCTCCTTGATCACTTCTTGATCGCTCTTGAGGTTGCTCCTTTCATGATGTTCTAAACGAATTCCACCGTCCCGGAAGGGGGTCCTGCAGGTACTCCGACGGTCAAGTCAGTTTAAGGTTAGATTGTGCAGGGATATAAATAAGAGTTTAGAAGTATCTTGTTTAAGGTGACTGAGCCTGTATTTATAGGCGTAGTAGTGTGCTTAATGAGTTTGGACTCATTCTGTTGTATTTTGTTATTCTGTTATGATTCTATAACAGAATTAGTTCTGAGATATCCAGCTGTTATTATAATCTGATTGTGCCTTGGTCAACCGTATATTACAGTTTTAATTTAGATGATGGTAATGTTTTCCTTTATAATCACTTGCTCTGTGAGAGTTGCGATCTTTTAATATGAGGTTTTGCATGCACCCGATTGATAACGTTTTGAAGTTTTTTTTCAGATGAGGCGTGTAGAGGAGGGGTTTTAGGATCATCTTGTTCTAAATAGTGACGGTTGGGATTATCTTTTGACTGTGGAGAGGATTTCAAAAGCATCCGAATCTTCAAGATTTATTGTGCGCGGAGAAGGAGGGTGTTTTGTCCAGATATGGGTTATGAAATGCAGATTGAAATTCATCAACCAGAGGGAATGAAGTTACATGCCATTGGGAGGGAAGAGGAAACTGAGTGTTTGTTGAATTGCTTGAGGAGTGTCAGAATGGTGTCGTTTCAGCTAGACAAATATGGTATGGTGTATGTGTGACAAAGCTACCATGAATTTTTACTTTAAGACTTCATTAGTTTCTGATATCTTTTGAGTGTGTATTTGTCTACATGTATAAATCTCTAGTTATCTCTATGGAGTCATAATTTGCATAGAAAATTGTTTTTTCCTACTTGTTTATCTTTAACCTTTTTCTTTCTTTTTTTTATATTTTATTCAGCATAGAAGCATTATTTTACTTTTTACTTTTTTTCTTTATTGAAACAAAATTATATTCATTACCAATGTTTCTTCCTATGTGATTATGGTCAAGATATTTCTGTTGGCTATTTGCTCATAATGTCCATGAGGTAGTTGTAAAAGCAAAGTACATCCTTACTTGTGTCATGGTGAATTAACTATAAGCAAGCTATCATGAAGTTTTCCTTTAATATTTCATCAATTTCTGGATATCTTTTGAATGTGTATTTATCTACTTGTGATTATCCCTGAGTCATTCTTGTCAAATTTGGGCAGATCATGTTGGTTGTATGGTGAAAGAACTGCATCTGCGGAAAAGACAGAAAAGGTACACTAACTCGTTTTTTCTTATCTTCTCAGAATTTAGCCATAATTTGTTTGTAAAATTGTTTGTTGTTATTAGCTTACCTTCAAACTTTTCCACCTTTTCAATGATTTATTCTACTCTTACATTGAAAGCATTATTTACTTTTTGCTAAAACAAAATTATATTTATTGTAATTATTTACTTTCTGCTAAAACAAAATTATATTTATTGCCAATGCTTCAGCACATGTGATTAGGGGGTCAATAGTTACAAGTTACTTTTATGAAATGACGTGTTTAATGTGTCTAATCTTTTGCAGATACAGAAGGACATTCATCAGATTTTAGGAAAGTGGTGATTTTAGTAGAATTAGAAATGACAAGCAAACTCAGTCTTACCAACTCTGATGCATTAATGTTAGCTCTATAAAGCAGGTCAGATATTACTATCCTTTTTAAGTCTTAATATTTTATGTTCCTTTATATAATTATGTTATATATATCTTCTCATTTTAAATCTATCATATTTACCTTGTGCTTCTAAGTTTTGCGACATTATTGTTTATCGTTTGTCCTATACTTGATATTTGTACTTTGGAACACTTTGTTAGAGAGAGCTATATGTAGCGATTAAGTTTTCAGAATTTATATGTATTACTTTGTACTTTGAGAAAAATGAAGAACTGGTTTGTGTGGCAACTGTTAGGAGACAGGGATCTTTTACCATCAAATATATTTTTTTCTTTTTTCTTTCTATCATCATCAAAGTTCATTTATGAGTCAATTCATTCAATTTATCTATTGTATTATATGAAATTCATTTATTAATAAAATTACATTAGATTGAATAAAACAATTTAATTTTATGGATCTTTGATCATCTATTCACCGTTTTCTAAATTCTAACAAATTTGATGATCAATAAATATTTAAAATTAATCTAATAAATTTGTTTCATACTTAAATATTTATTAAAAAAAATACTTATTTTTTTAAAGTATCTTAAACCTATGCAATATAAAAAAATGGAATTATTTTTTCCCAAATATATAAGAAAAATATATTTAATATTCAGATTTATATTTAATTCTTGAATTTTATATACAATTTTTTCTTGAATTTATATTAGAAATTGGTATTTATATTAACTATAATTTTTAACAAACATCCTATTAATTCTAAAAATGTACTAAATAAAATAATCATGTTATTTGGTTGTTATACTTTTATAGCAGTAATAGCCCAGGAACATTAAGATAATGTTTCAAAATGAGTGAAAAAGTATGAGAATAATGTTGTCATAACACATATCCTTATCTTAGAAGAAAAAATCTAAAAAGTACAACTTAATATTTATTTTACTTTTCAATGTTTTACCTTAAGAAGGAAAAGTTTAAAAAGTACAACTTTATCTTTGTTTTACTTTTTAATATTTGCATGATATATTTGTCTACACTCAAGAACATTTTAAATACAAGGAGAATAAAGAGGACACAAAATAAATATAAAATAGTAATAAAAATAAGCATATTTGCTGGTGTGTTTTAATAATAAAATATATTATCTTTAAATAAATACTATAAAAATATAATAAAATATATCATCGAAAACTACTGTACTATCTTTATCTTTATAAATAGAATAAAAATGGATGAATTGAATATAAAAATTGGTCAAAATAAATTAATAAATTACTTTTATATGAAGCAATTGAAATTAAGATTTATTTGTTGCATCTATTTATGATCCTAATGATATGTTGTGGCAATGTGTAAGGGTCTAAGGGGAGAAGGTAAGGTAGCACCTGTCAAAGTACATTATCTTCAACTTGAATTTTGTCACATTCTAATAAGTGAGCTTGAATAGGTATTTTCATTGTCTTTTTTTTTTCAATATATTGTATAGTAAAATTTTTGGAGGCACACGGACAAAGCTTTTTCTTATTTTCTATTATTATTCCGTGTGTCTCATACATTAGCTTCTCATGATTCTAATATAAGTATTTGGATAATAACTTAATTGATAAAGACTCTAATATATAATCTTGACAATACATTTAAGGAGCGAATAATATCTATTTATCTTGAGTGAAAAGATGCACAGGAGCGAATAATATCTATTTATCTTGAGTAAAAAGATGCACAAAGAAACTCCTTAATCTTAGTGATATCCATTACAAGGTTATAAATTTAACAAATTGTAATATTTCCTCCCACGGCAAGAAAACTTAAAAATAACGTGGGCTAAAAACCCACTCAAACAATGAAAATAGACGTAAAGCTCTCGGCTATGCATCGAGTAAAGTAGCATCCACCTTACAAAAACCGTGTCTGTTAGAGTGGGCAAACCGTCGCAGGAGCCGACGTAAAATTTTTTTATTTTTAGATTATGTGGGCTTGGCTGACGCAAATATTATTTTTTTAAAATAATTTCATATTCGTTTTTTGTCAGGTAGCATAAAAAATTAGTTTTTTTATGTCCCATTTAAATGTTGGAGGCATATTAGGAAAATTATATGTTCTGCGTTTACAATCATACTATATAACAGATAAGCAATATTTGTTTTTCATGCTTAAACACTTAAGAAATATTCAATACAAACAAACTTCAATCACAACTTCGAAAGAAATCAAAACAAATAACTCCATGAACTTACAAATGCTATGGCTTGAACGATTTCTGGGAAATTTAGTTTCACAGAGCCAATGCAACTGTCACAACCCACAAGAATCACAAAATGAAAACTTAGAGATTAAAATGAAAATCCACAAAAATTACAAAATGAAAATCCACAATAAAACCTATACCTTTGCCACCCAAAACGGAAACAGTCACGACCACTGGTGAGGGAGGAGGCAGTCAAAGAATCGAAAGAACCTATACCTTCAATAATCGGAAGAGCTAAAACAAAATTGTGCTAGGAAAATGAGCCATAAACTATACGAAAAATTATGCAAAGCAGAATGGTGGTGGAGGAAAACTCGGTCATGAAGAAGAAACCTTACCACTGCTGAATGGAGAAGAAACTTTACTTCTAAGAGCTGAAACGAAACTGTGGTGAGTGGAGAAGAAAACCTTACTGTGAAAAGGTGGGAAAAATCTTACTGTGAAAAGAAATGTAAAAAGGTGTCGTGTGAAAAAGAGAAAAGTCGAAAATCTTTCCCATCAAACTTTACTTTTTTCTTACAAAACATAATTTTAAATTAAATAACAGATTTAAATTTAAAAACTAAAATTAAAATTTTTGACATTGTAATTTTCAGTAACGATAACATTGCATTGCATCGGGAAGGAGAAAAATATCCCGGGCAAACTTTTAACCTTTCCCTTAACAATTTTAATAATAATAAATTTAATTTTAAAAAAGTAAACTAAAAAATTAAACTTTTTATTTCTTGTATTCTTTAAACATTTTTTATTATTAACTATTACTTATAATAAATAAAATAATAAAAAATAAAATATTATTGATTATATTTATTATTTATTTTTCATATTTGATTCTTTAAGGTTTTTGTTTTAAACATTACAACTTTAAAAATTATTTATTTACAGTAAATATAAATTATTTTTTCTTATTTTATGAATTTGGAATAAATCTATCACTAAAAAAAATATTTCCTAAACCATTAATATTTTATAAACATCACTTCATTATGGTAAATGACATTATACCAAATTCTAAATAATGTTGTCATAATTTAAAAAAGAAAATAATTTAAGTAATATTCATACAAACTAAAAATATATTTAAATAATTATTATATAAACTACAAACTAATTGTTGTAAATATAAACTCTGAGTTCTTAGAAATTATATTTATTCTCTTCTAATCACATATAATAAATATTGTTATCTAACATTTAAATGAATAAGTTTTTTCTTTGGTAGTAAAGGTTGTCATAATTCATATCTTAAATATTTAAATTTGAATTACTTTTTTTTTATAACTAAATGGTTAATAAAATCAATTTCCATAATTCCTATCTTAAACACACAAAATTACTTTTCTTCGTAACTATGTTAACTATATGGGTAGGATAATTAATTTTCACAAATTAAATTTTAAGTACAGTAAACCTTACAAATCTACAGTCATATTTATAGTTCATCATACATAATTAGTTTATACATATATTTTCTTTATTCAAGTATTATATCTACTTTCTACATTATTATATCACACAAAGCTTTTACTTAAGTTACACATACAACCTCAAAAACATCACAAGTTGTGTTATAATAATTTTTATTTTATATTAATACTTCACTTTATATTTTAATTACAATCTTAACTTTATATATTATTTGCAAATTTTCTAATATTATAATTATTGATTCATATTTTATACTTTAAATATGATAAAAACATGTTTATTAATTTTTCTATTATTAAAAGTATTGCAAACATTTTTAACCCACTCTTTTTTATTTATTTTAAACAACATTTCTTACAAATTATTTTCTTGTCACATTTATTTTTATATATTTGTTATATTTTCTTCAATTTTTTACTTTTCATTTTTATAATGCATCGTAATGAGGATTCTTATTTAATTATATAAAAACTAGTTAAAATATTTCTTAAATTCAATTTTAACACTTATCATAAAATTTTTATTTTTTAATCATCAAACTAATATTATATAATCATGATAAGTTTTTTTCCTATTATTTTTATCAATTATTTTCATCTTATTCTTCCTTTCTTCCTAATATATTTAAATTTTTGTTTTTTTGCAAAATTATATCAATCTCATTATATATATATATATATATATATATATATATATATATATATATATATATATATATATATATATATATTTTAAATATTTTACATATTTTTAATTAAATATTAAGAGTTCCTATTTAAAATTTTATACAAAATACTACAATCTTTTTAATTTAATTTTAATTCTTACATTAAATTAAAAAGATTGTAGTATTTTTACTAAATTTCTTTCATCTTATATTTTTAACATTTTTCCTATTATTTTTCCTTACAATTTTAACATTTATTTTCTATTATTATTTTACCAAATTTCACTCAAATCAATTATTTTTTTTATCACAAATAATTAAATAACTTTTTATTCTAATTTACTACCTTTTAGACTATTAATATATTCATTAAACCTATACTTTTTTATTTATTGAATTCAAAAAAATACTTTTATTATATTATTTTTTTTTACCATCAGTTTCATGAAAACTTTAATTTATGTTTAGTTAAAAAACTTTTTGCTTTAAGTCGTCTTAACCGACTTTTTTTTTTTTACAAAAAATAAAACAGTGAAGGCTTTTTCATGGGTTTAGTCCATTCTAAGTTTTCCTTTTTTTTTTTAATTTAGTGTATGTTTAGTCGACGCTTTTTTTAATTTAGTGTATGTTTAGTCAACGCCGTCTAAGGTCGGCTTTTGTCTCGACGAATATTTTGTGGTGGCTATTTGTGGGGTTTCTTGAAGTGTTCATAAATATGACGATTTATGAGTAAAAATAAAAAAATCACAAAATTTAAGACTTTAAATCATAAAAATAAAAAAAGATATTTATGAGTAAGTAAATAAAATATTAATAAGTATGGGTCTTAGACTCTTTCATTGAATTAAACATAACAAAGAGGTCTTATAAGTTATATAGTATAATTTACAAAGATGTATTAGGATTTCATATTATAACTCTTGTAATGATGCACGATTTTAAAGAGAAATAAAAATAATTAAGAATATTCATAATGAAGGAACATTTTTCCTTCTCAAGGTTAATATAAAATCAGTTATTTAATCAAACTATACAAAATTTTATTAATATGGTTAGAGAACATTTTAAATTAAAAATGTCTCTTGTATCACAATTAAGTACTCTAACTTAAGGTACTATAGTATAATTTTTAAGATTAGCTTTCCTTAACTGGAAGCTTTTCTTCAAACAATTTCAAGATACACTTTAATATCTCTAAAAATCTAGGAACCTAGAGCAGATTATCAAAACATAATCAAATTTCAGTACGACTATAATTAAGTTGAGAGAAACAAATGTCTCAATTGTCCCTACCAAAACAAATGATAAAAACTGAGAAAATGCAGAGAACAAAAGATCCTTAGGGTAGGTAGGAACTTATTCTCATCGAGGTTTCGACCAGTTATAATCGTTCCTTAATTCCTTAGCTGTTGAGAGGTGCGATCAGAATCTAAAACTGATGAATGGTGGAAAACAATTGTTTTTCAGAGAGAACGAAAGAGTTTTGAAATCGAAAGAGAGGGTTTTATAAGAAGAAGAGGGTAAACGGTTCATGTCGGATTTCTTTTTTCTTTTGAAGGTTTCACATTGCTTGCTAGCTATAAAGATTTTCATCCTTGAAAATTAGCTTACCAAAAAATAGGTCAGGATATGATGTTCTCATCTCTTCTTCCATTTTCCAAGAAATTAGCAAATATTGACCTATTTCGTGGTAAGCTAATTTTTGGGGACTAAAATTTTTATAGTTGGAAAGTAATGTGAAATCTCTTTCTTTCCTTGAAAAAGAAAAAGATTCTTGCATGCAGTATTCACTCTCTTTCTCTTCTAGAACCATCTCTTTCAATTTAAAAAATCTCTTCCTTTTTCTTTAAATAAATTTCTCTCCATGGTTCATCAATCTCAGATTTTAATTGCACCTCTCAATAATGACGGAATAAAGAGACTATCATACCCGATCAAAACCTTAATCAGAGTAAGTTCCTACCAACCTAGAGGATTTTTTTCACTACTTTTTCTTAATTTTTGTCATCTACGTTGGTAGGGACAATTAATTTTTCATCTCAACTCGTAATAAGATTTGATTCTATTTTGATAACTTGCTCTAGGTTCTTAGATTTTTGGGTGTACTATAGTGTGTCTTAGAACTGTATGAAAATAAACCTCCAAATAGGGAAAGCTAGTCTTAAAATTGTGCTATAATACACTAGGTTAGGTACTTGATTCATAGATAAGATGTGATTTTAATTTGAAATGTTCTCTAATCGTGGTAATGAAATTTTACATTGTTTCATACCTATAATATAGATTCAAAATACCTTAAAATTGGAGAGTATAGTAGTTCGTATCAAACTTTTGCAATTTCAACATTAAATGCTAATTTCAATTTTTACAAACTTCACACATGTGTGAATTCTTTCACCACACATAAAACCTAGACATGAACTTATCATCTTCTCAAAGACTCGTATTAAGCTAGCTAATACCTACGACTCACATCTAACCTAATACACAAGACTTAGAATACCAAAAAAATGTGAAAGAAAGTGTCAGGGTAAGTTAACTCATCTAAAACTAAGTGTCTACAGCGGGTCCCATTATGTATGAACTCCCTCATCAACTTCTCACCAGGTGATATGTTATACTATGTGACTTAGATGATCAACGAAGCTTGAAGATCTCTTTTAAAATCTAGATGTCAGAACTTGACAGACACAACAAACACAACTCATACGTTATCTCAAATTTATGGCCTTAATTTTCATCATTCACAACATCATACCTCTTTAAATTCGTAACATTGAAACATGCAACAATATATCTCACATCAAGATAGTAGTTATTTACTAAGCATTCAAACATCCACTGCTCCCACAATTTCAATTAACATAAAATCAATCATTTTATAAAACTATATATAATTTTATTTAAACTCCTAGAGAACATTTCAAATTAAAACCGTGTTTCATTTAACAACTAAGTACTCTAACTTAGATACTATAATATAATTTTTAAGATTAGCTTCCCTTACCTGGAGGTTATTCTTCAAACAATTTCAAGACATGCTATAATACCTTCAAAAATCTAGGAATTTAGAGAAGATTATCAAAACATAATCAAATTTCAGTATGACTATAATTAAGTTGATAGGAACAAGTGTCTCAATTGTCCCTACCAAGGCAAATGATAAAAACTAAGAAAGAGCAGAGAACAAAAGATCCTTAGGGTAGGTAGGAACTTACTCTCATCGAGGTTTTGATCAGTTATAATCGTTCCTTAATTCCTTAGTTGTTGAGAGGTGCTATCAGAATCTAAAATTGATGAATGATGGATTTTTTTTTTTCAAAGAGAACGAAAGAGTTTTGTAATTGAAAGCGAGGGTTTTATAAGAGGAAGAGGGTAAACGGTGCATGTAGGATTTTTTTTCTTTTGAGAAGAGGGGTTTCACATTGCTCATTAGCTATAAAGATTTTCATCCTTAAAAATTAGCTTACCAAAAAATAGGTCAGGATATGATGTTCTCATCTCTTCTTCCATTTTCCAAGAAATTAGCAAACATCATATATTGACCCATTTCTTGGTAAGCTAATTTTTGGAGACTAAAATTTTTATAGTTGAGAAGTTATGTGAAATCCCTTTTTTTCCTTGAAAAAGAAAAAGATTCTTGCATTCAATATTCACTCTCTTTCTCTTCTAGAACCATCTCCTTTAATTTCAAAACTCTCTTCCTTTCTCTCTAAAAGAATTTCTCTCCACTGTTCATCAATTTCAGATTTTGATTGCACCTCTCAATAGCGAAGGAATTTAGAGACTATCCTACCCGATCAAAACCTTAATAAGAGTAAGTTCCTACCAACCTCAAGGATATTTTTTCACTATTTTTTCTTAATTTTTGTCATCTACGTTGGTAGGGACAATTAATTTTTCATCTCAACTTAATTAAAGTCATAATGAGATTTGATTCTATTTTGATAACTTGCTCTAGGTTCCTAGATTTTTGGGTGTACTGTAGCATGTCTTAGACTATTTGAAAACAAACCTCCAAATAGGGGAAGTTACTTTTAAAATTCTGCTATAATAGGTTGTCCCAAATTTATGGCCTGAATTTTAATCATTCACAAAATCATAAATGATTAAATCTATAACATTGAAACATGCAAGGATACATCTCACTTCATGGCAGTAGTTATTTACTAAACATTCAGACATCCACTGCTCCACAAGTTCAATTAACATAAAATAAGTCATTTTATCAAACTATACAAAATTTTACTATCACTGCTAGAGAACATTTCAAATCACAACGGAGTCTTGTTTCACAATTAAGTACTCTAACTTAAGGTACTATAGTTGAATTTTTAAGACTAGCTTCCCTTACTTGCAGGCTTTTCTTTAAATAATTTCAAGACACGTTATAATACCTTCAAAAATCTAGGAACCTAGAGCAGGTTATCAAAACAAAATCGAATTTCAATAAGACTATAATTAAGTTGAGAGCAACAAGTGTCTTAATTCTCCCTACCAAGACAAATGACAAACACAAAGAAAAAACAGAGAACAAAAGATCCTTAGGGTAGGTAGGAACTTCTCTCATCGAGGTTTTAATCAATTATTAATTTCGTAGTTGTTGAGAGGTGCGATCAAAATCTAAAATTGGTGAATGGTGGAAAAAATTATTTTTAAGAAAGAACGAAAGAGTTTTGAAATTGAAAGAGAGGGTTTTAGAAGCCAAAGAGGGTAAACGATGCATGTAGGATTTTTTTTCTTTTGAGAAGAGGGGTTTCACATTGTTCGCTAGCTATAAAGATTTTCATCCTTGAAAATTAGCTTACCAAGAAATACGTCAGGATATGATGTTTTCATCTCTTCTTCCAGTTTCCAAGAAATTAGCGAACATCATATATTGACCTATTTTTTGGTAGGCTAATTTTTGGGGAGGACTAAAATTTTTATAGTTGGGAAGTAATGTGAAATGCCTTTTTTTTCTTGCATGCAGTATTCACTCGCTTTCTCTTCTAGAACCATCTCCTTTAATTTCAAAACTTTCTTCCTTTGTGTGTAAAAAAATTTCTCTCCACGGTTTATCAATTTCAGATTTTGGTTACACCTCTCAATAGCGAAGGAAACAAGAGATTATCCTACCCGATCAAGACCTTAATCAGAGTAAGTCCCTACCAACCTCATGGATTTTTGTTTTCACTGCTTCTTCTCAATTTTTGTCATCTACTTTGGAAGGGACAATTAATTTTCTTATCTCAACTTAATTAGATTCATAATGAGATTTGATTATATTTTGATAACTTGCTCTAGGTTCCTAGATTTTTGGGTGTACTGTAGCGTGCCTTAGAATTGTTTGAAAAAAAACCACCAAATACAGAAAGCCAATTTTAAGTTCTGTTATAATACACTAGGTTAGGGTACTTGATTGTGAAATAAGATGTGGTTTTAATTTGAAATGTTTTCTAATAGTGATAATGAAATTTTACATAGTTTTATACCTATAATACATAGTCAAAATACCTTAAAATTGGAGAGTATAATAGTTCATATCATTCTTTGGCAATTTCAGCATTAAACACTAATTTCAAATTTCACAAACTTCACACATGCGTGAATACTATTACTAAACAGAAAATCTAAACATCAAACTTATCGTCTTCTCAAAGACTCGTATTAAGCTGACTATTGCCTACTGCTTACAACTCATATCTAACCTAATACACAAGACCTAGATTACCAAAAAAAAGTGAAAGAAAGTGTCAAGGTAAGTTAACACATCTAAAACTAAGTGTCTACAGTGGGTTCCCAAATGTATGAACTCACTCGTCAACTTCTCACCAGTTGATATGTTATACTATGTGACTTAGATTATCAATGAATCTTGAGGATCTCTCTTAAAACATAGATGCCAAAACTTGATAGACACATCAAGCTCAACTCACACATTGTCCCAAATTTATGGCCTTAATTTTTATCATTCACAACACTATACCTCATTAAATCCATAACATTGAAACATGCAACGATACATCTCACATCAAGACAGTAGTTATTTATTAAGCATTTAAATATCCATTGCTCCCACAAGTTCAATTAACATAAAATTAATCACTTTTTCAAACTATAAAATTTTATTATCACTGCTAGAGAATATTTCAAATTAAAATTGTGTCTGATTTCACAATTAAGTACTTTAATTTAGGGTACTATAGTAGAATTTTTAAGACTAGCTTTCCTTACCTTGAGGCTTTTGTTCAAACAGTTTCAAGACACGCTATAATACCTCTAAAAATCTAAGAACCTAGAACATGTTATCAAAACATAATCAAAGTTAACTAAGACTATAATTAAGTTGAGAGGAACAAGTGTCTCAATTGTCCCTACCATGACAAATGACAAAAACAAAGAAAAAGTAAAGAAAAAAAAGATCCTTAGGGTAGGTAGGAACTTCTCTCATAGAGGTTTTGATCAGTTATAATCACTCCCTAATTTCGTAGCTGTTGAGAGGTGCGATATGAATCTAAAATTGATGAATGGTGGAAAAAATGTTTTTGAGAGAAAACGAAAGAGTTTTGAAATTGAAAGGGAGGCTTTTAGAAGAGGAAGAGGGTAAACGATTCATCTTGGATTTTTTTTTTCTTTTGAGAAGAGGGGTTTCACATTGCTCGCTAGCTATAATGATTTTCATCCTTGAAAATGAGTTTTCCAAGAAATATGTCAGGATATGATGATCTCATCTCTTCTTCCATTTTCCAAGAAATTAGCGAACATCATATATTGACCTATTTCTTAATAAGCTAATTTTTGGGGACTAAATTTTTTATAATTGGGAAGTAATGTGAAATTCTTTTTTTTTTCTTGAAAAATAAAAAGATTCCTGCATGTAATATTCATTCTCTTTCTCTTCTAAAATCGTCATTTTCAATTTCAAAACTCTCTTCCTTTCTCTCTAAAAAAAATTCTCTCCATGGTTCATCAATCTCAGATTTTGATTGCACCTCTCAATAGCGAAGTGTCAACACCTAATTTCGTCCGGACAAATAAAATTTATTTCAAAAAATGAAAACAATATTCCTAATTAAGTTTTTAAGAAAGTTCAAAAAGTTATTTAATCAAATTTGAATTTTGTTGTTATGGAAAAATATAAAAAATGATTTTTTGTCGTTACCCTTTTATTGTCTTAAAGAATATTCTTGATCAATTAAAAATATATAAAAAAATCATCTTTAAATTTATTGGTTGTTTGGATTTATTATTTTTATTATTATTTTCAAAAAAATATAATTTGCTTGTATTTATCTTTTATTTAATTTTAAGAAAAAATATGATTTGAATTTTTATCTTATGTATCACTTTAGAAAAAAAAATATAAAAACAAATGTTCTGTTTGGATTTTATTTTGTTGAAAAATAAGTTAAATAAAAAGTTGGATTTAGAAAAAAAACGTGGTTCACCTTTTTTTTCTTTAACTTACCATTTTTATTTTAAAAATTAGTTTCAAAAAAAAGGGAGAAAAAAAGATAAAAAAAGAAAAGGTAGAAAGGAAAAGTGTGGACCCATTTGTATAGCTAATTTGCTTGCTACTTGGAAAAAGACACTCCTCTGTCTCATGATTTGCAGCAACCACTTAAAAAGGGGCTGCAATGTTTCCTCACCCACGACTCTGCTCCACTACCCTGTAAAAAGTAGTGGTGTCCCCTCTGCAGCAGAAAAAGATTTTGGCATGACAGACACCTTGGTCTCACGTTCTGGATATACACGCACAGGGGATTTCGTAAGAGGAGCTCATGGTTTTATTGCTTTCTAAACATTTCTCCTATTGGCACATTCCTCAGCACCCACTGCACCATTCCTCTCCATTTCGTCTTCACTAAAACACTTCCCACGCACCAAAAAGCCCCCCAAACCCCCTCACCGTTATTGTCACCACCCAAACCTCCATGCTAACAGAAAAAACCCACCGTCTCATTCCCAACTTCTCTAACCTCACCACCTTCTAACCACCTCTGTCTCCTCTACCGAGAGACTCTCATCATGGTTCCCTCTCCCTTCGTTATTTTGTTTTTTCATTTCACGCACTCCCAAGCCCATGCCATTCCATTTTCACCCACTCTATTTCACTTAACAAGAAAAGCTACACTCTTTCACCCTCACTATTTTTTCACCTAAACACCTTCTAATAACCTCCAAGAAGCCTCCAGAACAATATGAACAGCCAATAATAGCTTGAAAAAGCTTCGAGAAGCTCTCGTCAGAAAATCGGGCTTCGTTGGAGCTCCACTACCAACTACCACCAAACTCAGGTTTTCTGCCCCCATTAGGTGCGTCTCTTTCCCCCATCTCATTCCCACCATTTCTATAACTTGAAGACGCCTTGAAACCTCCATTTGAGCCTCGCTGGAGGCTCGCCAATACAAGTCCCATTGAGGAAGATGATCGGTGAGCCTTGCTCATTTTCTCCCACCACATACCTCCTTTCTCCTCTATTCTACCTCCAATATTGAGATGAGGATGAGGAAGGGAACGTTCGTCACCCCATGGCGCGATGTTTCGCCATCCCTGGAGACTCGCCGGACAACCGCTCCAACGAGCTCAGTGTTCAAGTAGCTAAATTTCATAGCAGATTTCAGGAGATCTAGGAACCTTTAGGAGAAGTTGAGGGTTGCATTGGAAAGCTGGGTTTACCCTCTTTCCAGTGGTATGCCAGAACCTCATTTATGAACCTTTAGATCCCTAAAAAATGAGTGTCAAGATGCGGGTCTAGCATGGGTAGCTTAGAATATTTTCTGGGTACCACATAAAATCATAAACCTTGTCTTGGGGCTGAGTTTTGGAGGTTAATGAGCTATCATTGGAAATCTCTTTTTACCCTCTTTCCATTGGTCTAGGGTGGGTGCATTTATGAGATCATTTGGTCACCCGAAATCACCCAGAAAGTAGTGCCCCAAACTAGTTTCTGGGCTTCCCAGAAACTAAGTTATGAAAGACAGCCAACTAGCCAACTTTTAGAATTCATTCTCCTTATCCTTGAACCTTTAAAAGGTGTGTGAGTAGTCTTTGGAAAGGTCATTTTACAAGCTTTTCATTGGTCTATAACAGGTGCATTTATGTTACCATTTGAGCCTTCGAATTTAACTCGAAAAACCTGTCCCTAAACCTGTTTCTGGGTTCTTCCCAAAAGCTAAGTTATAGGGCAGATTTCAGTTTTCAAGTGCCTAACTTTGAGAGATTTTTCTCTCAATTTAAGAACCTTCAAGGGCTGTATTTGTACTTGTTAGCAAGATCTATTAAAGATCTTTCCAGTGGTATGCCATAGGTGCATTTATGATGCCATTTGAACCATCAATTTTGACCCCAAAGTTTGGGTCCCAAACTGATTTTTGAAGAGTAAATTTTGACTAAGTTAAAAATTCAGATTCATCAAACACACCATCTTTGGAGAATTCGTTCTCCTAATCGTTTAAGTTGCTAAGGGTGTATAGGAAACCAATGGAAAGTCTTTAGACTCATCTTTAATTTGACACCAAGTTTGCTCATTTCCATCGCCATTTGACCATCCAAATTTGGCCTCAAAGTTGCCCTCATAACTATTTCCCCACCAAACCCTAAAACTTTCTAAATCCCAAAATCTAGTTTTTTTCTTGATGCTAACCTTGATCCAAAAGGACTCTCTAAAGGCACGTACGCCACCCAAAGGGCGTCTCTAGTTTGTGTCAGGGTTCGCATCTCCAGTTTAATATTCTTGCTGATTAAAAGAGAAAAAACGTGTCTTATTTAAAAAAATCGATTAAATTCTTAAATAACCATTCTCGTTATACGAGATTTAATTCGAAAGATTTTAATTTCATTTGGAATATCAAAGGACCGTATGCATCAGGCGATTTCGAAATAAAGTTTAACTTCCAAAAACACTAAATGTTTCAAAAATATAAAAAAAATACCAAATTTTCAAAAATAAAAGATATAAAACTTTCAAAATAATAAAAAAATATCAAACATTTCAAACAAATCATTTTCTTCAAAGAACTATGTAACCCTGATTTTTCATCCCTGATGGAAATACGTAGGAGCAAGGTCAAACCCTTATCGGGACCTTAAAAATAAAAAAATATTTTTGTTTGTTTTTATATGTCTCTTTCTGGAAAATAAACATTTTGAAAATCACACTCGTTTTACTCATTTAATTAAAGGTACCGTCTTAGGGCGGGCGTCGTGGGGGTGCTAATACCTTCCACACACGTAACCGACTCTCGGACCCTAAATCTGGTTTTGCGAACTTCTCATATCCATTTTTCGATTTTTTCATAGTTTTCTATAATAAACTATGGTGGCGACTCCCTTTTTCTATTTTCTTAAATAAATTAATTTTTTCGGATCATCGTCCACATCGCGATCCTGAGGAAGGAATCTAAAGACTATCCTACCTTATCAAAACCTTAATCAGAGTAAGTCCCTACCAACTTTGAGGATTTTTTTTCACTGCTTTTTCTTAATTTTTATCATATACGTTGATAGGGACAATTGAGAAAATTGTTCATCTCAACTTAATTAGAGTCATATTGGGATTTGATTCTATTTTGATAACTTGCTTTAGGTTTCTAGATTTTTGGGAGTATTGTAGCGTGTCTTGGAACTGTTTGAAAACAAACCTCCACATAGAGAAACCTAGTGTTAAAATTCTCAAATATTACACTAGGTTACTTGATTATGAATAGTGGTAATGAAATTTTACATAGTTTTATACCTATAATATAGAGTCAAAATACCTTAAAATTGGAGAGTATAATAGTTCATATCAAACTTTTGCAATTTTGGCATTAAACACTAATTTCAATTATTACAAACTTCACACATGCATAAATTCTTTCATCACACATAAAACCTACACATGAACTTATAATCTTCTCAAAGACTCGTATTGAGTTGGCTACTACTTATGACTCACATCTAACTTAATACACAAGACTTAGATTATTAAAAAATGTGAAGGAAAGTGTCAAGGTAAGTTAACATATCTAAAACTAAGTGTCTAGAGCGGGTCTCAGTGTGTATGAACTCTCTCATCAGCTTCTCACCAGTTAATATGTTATATTATGTGACTTAGATTATCAATGAACCTTGAGGATCTCTATTAAAATATAGATGCCAAAACTTAATAGACACAACAAGCACAACTCATACGTTGTCCCAAATTTTGGCCTTAATTTTCATCATTCACAAGAACATACTTCATTCAATCTAACGTAATATAAATGTTTTAAAAAATTTGATACTGATTTAATTCACTGAACTATATTTAGATAAAAAGTAGTAAAAACTAGTAAAATATTCTTTTCATCATAATCTAACAAAGAACATCTTTAGATAAAATTGTTTACATAAATATATAGCTTGCAAATAAAAATAATATTTTAATTTTGGTCCTACAATTACACATGCTTAATGAAAGAAATTTCATTATATAAACAACATTCTTTAATTCTAAAATGTTGTTTATATTGATTTTCAATTAAAAGAGAATTCATATAAAAGAAGTACTTAGATTACTCAAGCCGTTATACAAACTAGACTTATGTACAAGGAAACAAGATAAATACGTTGGATTGCATTCTATATTCTTCTTCTTTAAACAAAATAGATAACCCTACGATTATCTAAGTGAGAAAATTTCTCTCATTACTTAATAACAAAGCAGGCTAACCCCATCCAGGATGACATATTATAGCTACGCATTTTGATTATGTTGACTATCTCAAATATTTTAAGATTAGATGAATATGTGTCTAGATGGATGAAAATGAGAAGAGGTATATGGTAAAGTTCGCATATGAAAAATTGAAAAATTATAGTACATGAAACTGATTTCTTTGATGAATTTTAAAAAAAACACTAGCATTAACCTAATGTTTTGCATTGAGAGTCTTTCTAAATAGAATAATCATTGGAGAGAATGTCAAAATGGGAAGGGGAGAGGTAAGTTGAAGTAACTATCTCTGTGTTGTGTGTGTGACTGGTGATAGTGTAGTTAATAGTTAATATATTTAATTGTGTAGTTATAACAAGAAGAAGTTGATAGTGGATGTAAGAAAATTCTATTTTGTGGTGTACTGACTATATGCATGATTGATTTATTATTCTGGATTAGATCGTGAACACAAACCAACATGGTAGCAAAGGAAGGATCGAAGAAAAGAGAACAACAACTAACAAGAAATTTTGGTATAAACTAATTACTAATGCAAATAAAGGAGGATGCATACAAATAGTCAAAAGGCAATGTACTGCTTGCAAGGAATACCATAATTAGAATGTAGTGGGACAAATTCACATGTAGACTACATATGGAAAGTGTAACATGCACTAACATTGTATACCTCAATTTTTAGAAATAAGACTGCTACAGAATTATCATAATAATATGTCAGAGACTTGACAATACTGTCGACATCTCGAAGTCCTGAAATAAAATTCTACAGCTAATTAGTCTGAACTGTGACCTAAAGTATGCACAAATTCAGCTTCTATGATGGATGCAACAATGACTAATTGCTTTGCACTTTTCCATGGAATCTCTCCTCTGGCTAAAGATACACATAACCAAATATAAACTTTCTAGTATCTACACAATCAGCAAAATCTGAATCTTTATATCTAATCACCTTAAGGTGATCAGACCTTCTATAAGTAAGCATGTCATTCTTTATTCCTTGTAAGTATCTTAAGACTTTCTTTGCACCAAGCATGCTGACTACAAAGTTAATATCTGGCCTCATACATGTTTGAGCACACATCAAACTCCCAACAACAGATACATAAGGGATATTCTCCATTTATTTTTGTTTCAAATGATTCTTTGGACATTACATAAGACTAAATTTGTCCCCTTTTCTATATAGGAATGGGAGATGTTGAACATTTATTCATTCTAAAACTTTCTAAAACTTTATTAATATATATGTTTTCTGAGACAAACCTAACAATCCTTGTGATCTGTCACAGAATATTTCTATTTCTATCACATAGTATGCCTCACCCATATCTTTCATTTCAAAGTTATTAGAGAGAAACTTCTTATTCTCACTTGATAGACCAAGATCATTAGTTGCAAGCAAGATTTCATCAACATACAAAATCATAAATATAAACTTGCTCCCACTGACCTTCATATATATACATCGATCAACAATGCTTTTCTTAAATCCAAAGGACGTAATAATATCATTGAACTTAAGATACCATTGTCTGGAAGCCATATATTGAAATAAATCTTTACATCATATTAGAAACATGAGGCATACATCCAGAATTAATCCACCAAGTATTATGGGAAACTTTAGTTAAATTTGATTCAAAACATACATGAATATTATGCTCATCTTTCTTTCTTAACCAAGCTTTTACGTTTTGAGAAATCCTTCTCCAAATGTCTAGATTTTTTGTAAATGACCCTGTAATCTTTAATAGTCATTTACCCTTTCCATCTTTCTTATAAACCTTCTTTCCTGCTACCTTATTATTCACATAATGAATGGAGTGGTTTCTTTGATTCTTAAGTCTAGTCTCCTCCTGAACCAACTATGCAATTTATGCAAATCCCATTTATCTTTCACAGTATTATAGTTCATTTGAAAAGGACCATACTCAGACGGTAATGAGTTCAAAATGAATTGCACGAGAAAATTCTCATCCATTGCCATTCAAAGAGACTTAAGTCTTGCTGCAATATTTGTCATCTCAATGACATGTTCATGCATAGTACGAGAATCATCAAATTTTATGATGGCTAAAGCACTCACTGATGTCCCAACAAGAGACTTATTAGTATTTTGGAAGCACTCTTTCACAAATTTCATAAATTCTTTTACACTTTTAGTTTTGAGAAGAGTCGACTTAATATTACTTGTTATGCTCATTCCCATAAACATCAAACTTCCCAGGCTTTGCAATGGATTTTCTCTTCAGTGCTACTAACATCAGTAATAACAGCAGGCTTCACAACATTAAAAACCATATCAAGATCCAACACACCTAGGTGAAATTGGACTTGTTCACTCCAATCAGAAAATTTAACCCATTAAATATTGGAACAGACATAACTTGCGAATGTAAAGATACAAGAGCATATATTGCAATTAACACATGCCTAAGATTAATACTTTGAGCTATACATTAAACATATTATACATATTCAGATAGAAAACAAACATTATATGCATACTAATGTTCTCCTTTCTGTGATACATTAATACACAAAACATAATAATGCTAATAATATTAACATTATTTGGTAAGAGATATGCACTAATTAGAAAAACTTATTATCTTTGAATATGTAAATAGAACTAATAATACATACCCACTGCCAACAATCTTGTCCATCAATTATAAGAATAACTAATCAACCTTTGGGCAATCCATAAATGTCTTATAATAATGAACTTCAATTAACCCATAAATCAATTATTTATAATAATTGAAATAAAGATTATCACTAATTTGAAATTAAAATAGAATATAAAGATTTGATCACTTTGGTGATAACAAATGTATATACAATTAATCCCAATTGAAATAAAAAATCATCGTTAATTTGGAATTAACCAAAACATAAAGATTTGATCACTTCGGTCATAACAAATCTATCATACAATCAATTCCAATTAAAATAAAAGTTGTCATTAATTTATAATTAACCAAAACATAAAGATTTGATCACTTTGGTGATTATAAATCAATCATATAATTAATTTTAAATACAATAAAAAATAATAATTAATTTGGAATTATCCAAAACATAAAGATTTTATCACTTTGGTGACTATAAATTTGTCATACGATTAATCCAAAAGATTAATCAATTCATAAATTAATTTTCATTTATACAACAAGAAATAATCTAAATTAACCTTTAAAACATTCTCTGTAATTAGGTACTAAATATTCAAAATTCTATTGATGGACTGAGGTTGGAGCTACATGCATTTCCTACCTCTTTCTATCCCACTATTGCAATTCCATATTTCAATCAATTATATGTGCATATACGTACAACGGAAGACAAACTTGGCAAGAACATAAGAATTTAAATTAATTAGCACATACCCTTGATTCATAAAATAAATGAATAAATAGGATAGGGATAGATACATTCTTAAACCAAAAATTAACCTTGATCCACAATTGATTTTATGAAAACAATTAAGAACCATTGCAATGCCGATGGAACAAAAGCAACAATGATATTTAGGTAAAAAATGCCAAGCATGTAGCAATAAAGAATCAATCATTTTCACATACACATAAACTCTAATTTACGGTAATTTAATTACCGTAAATTATAATTCTTTTATAGTTTTATTTGAAATTAGGGTTCATAAAATTGGGAAAATTATCAATAATGGAGGATGATAAAATTCAAGCAACATGGCTCTAATACCACATGTATGTTCAATCATAATTTCACAAATCAATCATAAACATACGTTCCACAGGATCTTAGAATCTATGATTTTCACATAATATATAAATAGTAAGAGAGACTTACCTTGATCCATAAGAGACCTAATCAAAGAACTTTAATCTTCTTTTCCTAATCTATCTCTTTCAGACACTCTTCTTCCTCACACACACTTTCTTGATGGTCAATTGTGGAGAACTCTCACACTGCAGAGACATAACCTTAATTTCTTTTTATAACCAACATCCATCAAGCTGATTACCATTAAATATTTATAAAGTAAATAACCTCCCATAATTACCAATAGGTCCTTCTAGTTTATTAAATCACATTCAGGCTCATAACTATATTTCACATGAGTCATATTAATGAAGTATATTTAATTATTTTCTTACACAATTATGAAATAAAATTTATAAATTACTAAATATTACATATCAAAATATTATTTTGAGATTAGTTAGACGTGATGTGAGCATAGAAATTCAGAATTTTTTTTTTATCATCCAAATAGATACTATATATTCATATATAATCAATTCATAACTATTCTATTATATATTCAAGATTAATTAAAGGTTAATATTAATTATTTAACAATTAAAACTTATTTTGAAACAATAATTAATTAAAAATGTAGCAAATTAGTATGAAATAAAATTCTAAAATTATTCTAAAAGAAATATTTAACACTAAAAAGAGGAAGGAAGTATTATTTTAATAAAGATAGAAGGTTATTTAAGATTAAGTGTACTGTTAGTTAGACTTACTCTTAGTAGACGGGTGAGTTGATAAGTCCTCAAACATGCTCGGTTGAAGTTTTAAGCATTGGAAACATGGAAGATGCAAAGAAAAATGAGAGATTTAAAAGGAAAACACTGTGTTATTTCTTCCCCACCTTATCTAAAATGGCTATGGAAAATATCGACAGTCGTAAAAGCAAGAAGCTTAAAAGAAGTTACCAGGAAATATTTCAAGTCGATGAAAAATGGGGATAATATCAAATTTCTTGATAAAGATGGAATATCAAATTTTTTTATCAAATTTCTTGATAAAGATGATAATTTATAAAAAAAGAATTTATAACTTACATTTATAATTCTTTAACAAAAAATATAATTAATTAATTGATAAATCAATCTTGATCAAATAACTATATTTATTGTATTTTTATATACTTATAAAATATCTTAATTTAAGATAAGTTAATTATAATTTTTAAAACATTTGATTTCCAAAACTATCAGTTGGATTATATTTATGTTTTATGAATGCACAAAATTGTCTTAATAAAATAATTTAAAAATGTTCAAACAAAATATTAAAATTTTAAATGAGATCAAACTTGAAGTTAAACAACTACAAAACTCAAATAATAAGATTTTGATATGAATATATTAATATATTAGTTGAAGATACCTTAAGTATGAGTAGGTTAGTTAACAGACATATTAATGCAGCTTTAATAAATAAATTTTATGCAAGATTAGGTGACTATTAGAGATGATGAATCTATTTAGTTGGTTGAAGGAAGAGATTGTGTAGAAAAAAATAGAAAACATTTATTAAAACTTAATTTAATTATTAAAAATTTATTAAATTATCTAAACATTCTAATATGAAAAACTTCAATCAAATAAAATAATTCAGTGTTAAAAGAACTTTTATGTTTATAAATATTATTATGTTATCAAAATTATAATGAATTCAATTTTAATTTGTAGCAAAAATGAATTTTCACATTATTTAAATACATCAATTTAATTACTGATATTTCCAAAAATATAATATATAGCAGGTAAAATATAATACATAAGATATAAAATATAAAGTTAAAAAATATATAATTATTTAAAATTTGAATTAGTAGTATGTAACATGAAAAACTGGATTCTTACATTTTATATATTAATTTATGTACTCATATTCATATTAATAACAAAATATACTATATGAGAATAAGATATATAAAACAAAAAACATAAAATATAAAATATAAAATGTTATATATGGAATATGGAACATAAAATAAGAAATAATTTTTTACTATCTTTTTAAAACATTTTTGTGTACTTATATTTTATACACATGTTTCAGGAAGCTGAAATAAGAAAACTTTAAAAATTAAGTTTTCTATTAATACTGTTTATGAACAATTATGAAATAAAATTCATAAATTACTGAATACTACATATGAAAATATTATTTTGAGGTAACTTAGACGTAAAGTGAGCATAAAAATTCAGAATAAAATTTTTTTTCTCATCCAAATGGATATTATACTCATAATTAATTCACAATTATTCTATTATATATTTAAGATTAATTAAAAGTTATTATTAATTATTTAAAAATTAAAATTTATTTTGAAACAATAATAAAGGAGAAAAATAACGAAATTGGTATGAAATAAAATTCTCAAATTATTCTAAAAAAATATTAACACTAAAAGAAATTCAGAGTATTAATTTAATAAAGATAAAAAGATATTTAAGATTAAGAGCATTGTTGGTTAGACAGGGTGAGTTGTAAGTCCTGAGACATGTTGTCGGTTGAACTTATTTTTATCATTTTTGTATTTTTTTAATTATTTGTTTTTCTTTTTTTACCATTTATTGTTAAACATCAAGGTGTCAAAATTCTAAAGTTTGAAGCATTGGAAACATCAAAGAAGTAAAGAAGAAAGAGAGAAAGAAAAGGAAAACACTGTTATCTCTTTCACATTTTATCTCAGTTGGGGCTATGGAAAATACTGATGGTGGTAAGAGCAAGAAGCTTAAAAGAACTGAGGAAATATTTCAAGTGAATGAAGAGGTGAAGGTAATATCAAATATTTCGATAAAAATGTAATATATGTTATTGAATCTTCTGACCTTCTGAAAATAATAAAAATTTGTGGTCCCATTGTTACACTTTTATGTGCTAATACTGTTGTGCATGCCACTTTTAAGTTGTTAATCTGTAGCTTTTATGAAATGCAGATTGAAATTCATCAACAGAGGGAATGAAGTTACAAAATGTTTGTTGAATCGCTTGAGGAGTGTTAGAATGGTGTGGTTTCTGGAAACTGGTTATCTCTATCAAACTTGTGCAGATCAGGTTAGGTGTCTGGAAACTGGGGGTATATAGATTTATCAAGATGTTCAGAGAACTGGTTCTATGCAAAAAGTTGTGAACAATATAACCTGGACATGGACAATATAACCTGGACATTGGTGAAGTTTATTGAGCCTGAGTGTGATCATCTTGGTAGATTTAGAATGGTATATATCTTGTTTTTTCTTGTTATACACTCTACTGAACCCCTCAGCAGATGTGAGACTAGTGCAGAAACTTACTGCACCAACTCAATTACAAACCCAGTAATTGAAAACAGTTAACAAAATACAATAACAGCAAGATCAACAATTGATCACACAGTACTTCTACACAGAACAGATTACAAAGAATGAAGATCAAGTGTAGAAGACTTAGCTTTGGTCCAGAACCAAAGTCGCAAGAACCTCACTCAAGGATGTTTGAAGATTCACGTTCTTAGAGATTTTTTGTTTTGAAAAGCTTTGTCAAGGATAATAGCACAAAAGGGACGCTATATCTCACTTAGAAAATCTCAATAGATGCTTTTTTGAAAATCTTTGTTATCTGAAAATGATACTACCAATTCCTTTAAATACTTAAATCAGTTTTAAAATAGCTTAGTCATCACAGTTCAATTAATTGAACAAATTCAATCGATTGAATTAACCATTAGTTGACCCAGTCAAAGATTCCAATAGTAATAGAAATAACTGTCACATTTAATTGATTGTTTTAGAAATTCAATTGATTGAAAACCCTTTTCCAGCAAAAATTAGTTTGGGCTATTCTTCTTAAAACCAGTTTTAATAAAAATATCTGTGAATCTCTTAGCACCCCAAGAATGATGAACCATGCTACTAATGATTAAGGACTAAGCCAACACCAACACACAAACCCAACTAAGGACCAAGACCGAATCACCCAACCATCTTCATGTTGGCTCAAAGTCTTAACTTGAACAATTCTGGTCCAGGTTGGTTCCAACAGATTTTTCATGAGGTAGTCTTCATCAACTCACGTGCTAGGCATTAATCTAACATAGTCCATATCCAATCCATCAGAAACTTCAACAAGCTATGGTCTTTATTGACTTCATCAAATCACATGCTTAGCCTTTGTGCTAACATCCAGTGCCCATATTAGAGTTTATATTTATGGGGGAGGCACTTGGTACATTTATTGTGTGGCCTACACATCTCCTACAGGCCATTTTTAGAAGGCCTCGGGCATATTGTCATAATTTCTCTTAATGTTATTTAAATTGAAACTTAATGTTATTTCAATTGATACACTTTGTTTTTGTTTTATAGGACAGTGATAGGAAAGAGAACTCACCAATTGTTGGTGGTTTAAGTCCTAAGTCTCAGCCACTCCAGACAGATGTGAATCCAGTTCAAGAGTTGGCCAGGATCTCTCACGAGTTATTTGACTTACCTTGTACAATTCCTTGGGATGAACCCATCTTTGGTATGGACAATGTTGGTGTATCATTGTACATATCCCTCCAAGATGTGCTTGAAGTCATCCAGAGAAACCAGATTATAAACATTACATGTATTTAGTTATGGATGATGTAAGTATACCTTTTTACATGTTATTTGATAAAATATGTTTCATCAACCACTTTTACTAATATTGATATTAACAATGTATGTACATAAATCAATTAGTTTATAGAAGGGAATCCTGATATTTATGGATTCCTTGAGCCACAATGTATTCAGAAGTCTGGAAATTAAAAAATGGACTGCTAGACTTATATACAGAGATGGATCTTATAATCCATAAGGAGGATTTACTTTTTCCCTGTTCTTCATTCATAAGATTCACATCTTTATATTTTGATATTAAGTAATTTAGTGAATATGAGAGTAATGGATTGACTATTTCACGTCCCATTGGCAACTCATGATTGTTTGTCCTGCAGATAACTCAGTGGCTTGGTTCTGTTCACTGCATCGGAAACAAGTTTAGATATGAAACAAGTAGTACAAGGGTATGATTTAATTAACTTTAAATAATACATCACTCTTGTTTGTATAATATGCAAGTTACTAATCATCTTGGATTTTAACACAATTAATGTTTGTAATGTTCTTTGCAGAAGATTTACATCCACATCCCAAAACCTACGTTTGATATATCCTAAGGTATTTAATTCTAAATTTTATTTTAAATTAAACTTATTAATTAGTTTTTGAATTATTTCATGATTTAGCTTTAGTGAAAGTGCAACAAGCAAGAAAGGGAGTTGGGAATGCGGAATTTACGTGATGTATTGGATAAAGACCATAACCCGAGTTTGTATCACTAACTCTTGGGATTAGGTATGAAAATCTGTAAATTATAGATAAAATGTTTTTGAAGTTTCACGTAGTGATGATTAATAACACTTGTTGTAACTGTATTTCTATTTTTTCAAGACCAGAAGTCATTAGACAGCCAAACAATAGAAGAAATGATAAAAGAATGGACAAGATACTTTATTATAGTTAGAAGAAATTTGTAGATATATATATATAAGTGTATATAACATATTTTGTACATTATATATATATATATATAAGTGTACATTGTAGATAGTTATTATAGTTGCTTTTATTCAATGCAAATTCTATTATGGTTGGCTGAATATGGACTGCTAATTGTAAAATTTACAGGATTTATGGATAG